>JAEIGA010000171.1_pt1 | contig 89721 bp, 82 predicted proteins | sample 9270691 | NCBI WGS metagenome assembly JAEIGA01 (sample SAMN17057246, study PRJNA624740) | gut metagenome | biome: biome; isolation source: fecal sample | host: Bos grunniens | place: China: Xizang | collected 2019 | reverse complement strand
CGGATGATATTTCCCTTCACGGGAATGGTCACTTCAATTTTCTGCCTCTCTTTCTCTACGCTCAATGTCACGTGAGCTTCGGTGTCGGGATTAAAGTATTTGGCCAGCTTGCCGATCTTATCTTCTACAGCAGCTTTCAGGCCGGGTGTTACATCAATATTTCTTCCTACAATTACAAACTTCATATGCATCATCCCTTTCACTTTTTATTGTATTTACATTATAGCATATGGGTTTGAATTGTGCAACAATTTAAGTGTATTTTATTAACTTTTCGACTATAATTATTTGCGATTTTTTTCGACAAATTCTTACAAAAAATTTTTTTTGGCAATTTTGCACAAAACTTTGTCCGTATTTTTTTGTGGATAACTCTCCTCTAAGTTACCCACAAAATCTGTGGATAATGTGGAAAACTAAGTGTATAAGTCGGTTTTATTGTATTTTCGGGGCATTTTTTTGTGGGTAATTTTTAAAAATGACCATTCTGTCAATTATCCACTTTTTTTGATTTTTAAAAACTTTGTGAAATTTGTATAGTCTATACAGGTAAATTTGCTTTTCATAAAAAAATAAATTATTAGACAACTTGACATTATTTGCAATAATTACCAGCGGACACTGCTGCATTGGCGCCATCTGCCACCGCAGTAATGATTTGACGCATAGGTTTCTTGCGAATATCGCCTGCCACATAGAGACCGGGCACATTGGTAGCACAATCCTCTCCTGCCAGTACATAACCCCCCGCATCACAAGCCACCAAATCGCGGACCAGTTCCGTCTCAGGATGAATACCCACTGCCACAAAGATGCCCGCCACAGGCAACTCCTTGCTCTCCTGGGTAATCAAATTACGAAGGCGCAGACTCTCTACGGCATCTTCGCCTCGGATTTCCTCCACGACGTGATTATATAGGATTTCCACATTAGGAAGGGCCGTCAACTCCTGTTGCAGCACTGCCGCACCACGGAGTTCGTCTCTCCTATGAATGAGGTATACCTTCTCGCAGGTTCTTGCCAGATAAATGGCATCCTCCAATGCCACGTCGCCGCCGCCCACCACAGCTACCGTTCTGCCGCGGAAAAACGCACCATCACAGGTAGCACAATAGGATACGCCCATGCCTAGCAACTCTTCCTCACCGGGAACCCCTAATTTCGCATGATGTGCACCACTGGCCACAATAACACTCTTCGCTTCTAGCAGACCACCATCCGTATGAATTCGCTTATAGTCACCCATATCCTCGATGGACTCCACTGTAACCTCTTTGAATTCTACGCCCAATTTGTCTGCATGCTCCTTGAACTGCATCCCCATATCGAAGCCGTTGATACCGGGCATTCCCAGATAGTTGTCCACCTCATAGGTATTCAATACCTGCCCCCCACTGATGGGGCTCTTCTCCAATACCAACAAATGCAAGCCGGCTCTCTTACCATATACTGCTGCGGAAAGTCCGGCAGGGCCGGAACCGATAATAATCAAATCATACATAGTGTCTACCTCTTCAAAAATATGATACATAAAGTGTATCAGTTTTATAGTGGAAATGCAAGGCGCTGGTGTGGTATACTATACAAAGATATTATTTGTTTTATGAGGGAGTCTTATGAGCAATCCAACGAAAAACGCCCTGATTACCGGGGCATCCAGAGGCATAGGGAAGGCTACAGCCATTGCTTTTGCAAAGGCGGGATATGACTTGTACCTGACCTGTGAAAAATCCATTGACGCATTATACGAGTTGGCCAGACAATTGGAAAAAGAATACAACATTACCTGCACCGCCGTCCAGGCCGATATGGGAGACTTTTCTGATGTAAAAGAACTGTTTGCTAACATAGAAGAATTAGACGTGCTGGTGAACAACGCGGGCATCTGCCACAGCGGACTATTGAACGATATGACTGTGGAGCAATGGCATCGTGTGATGGCCGTGAATCTGGATTCCTGTTTCTATACCTGCCACGCAGCCATTCCTTTGATGCTGAAAAAACACAGTGGCAAGATCATCAATGTATCCTCTGTCTGGGGTACCCAGGGCGCTTCCATGGAAGTGGCTTACTCTGCTTCCAAGGGTGCGGTGAACACCTTTACCAAAGCTCTGGCCAAAGAGCTGGCTCCCAGCAACATTCAGGTAAATGCAGTAGCGCCCGGAGTCATTGACACAGATATGAACGCCTGCTATACCCAGGAAGAGATGTCGGCACTCATTGACGAAATCCCCGCAGGCCGGATGGGCACTCCCGAGGAGGTAGCGGCACTCATCCTCCAGATGGCCACCGCCCCTGCTTATCTGACAGGGCAGATAGTTACCATGGATGGTGGTTGGTGTTAACGGCATCCCATTCCGATATGTTCACAGATAACGGTGTGACTTATGTCATGCCGTTTTTCATTTGTCGCCGGTATACTTTCTTCTATTTTACATGGAATGCAGACCGATGAGACATCATATAAGACCGAACAGACCAAATTTAAGACTTTTCCGCCTCCGTTTGCTATGATAAATAACGAAACAAAGGCCATACGGAGGGTAATGGAAAAAGGAGGTATGAAAAGAAATGAAAAAATTTATGTTAGAGTTTATACGACGCGGGTTTATCGCTTGTGGTTTTGGCCCCCTGGTGCTGGCTGTAGTTTATTTGATTTTACAGAAGGAAAGCAATCTGCAAATGCTACCTGTAACTGACGTTTGCCTGGGCATCTTCTCCTTGGCCGCGCTTGCCTTTATTGCCGGCGGTTTGAACGCGCTTTATCAAATGGAACGGTTGCCCTTGATGGTAGCCATTCTCATCCACGGGGGCACTTTGTATGTCTGCTATTTGGTTACTTATCTACTCAATGGCTGGATGAAACGGGATACCACTCCCCTGGTTGTTTTCACTGTTATTTTTGTTTTGGGATATTTGCTTATTTGGGCAATTATTTATGCTATCACCAAACGAAACACCACAAAATTGAATCAGATCCTGAAGGAACAACAGTAGCAAGACTCCCATTTCTGCCATATAAAAGGTGAAGTAATTCCACTGTTTAAGGCGTATAAACTCGAATCAGATGAGTTACTTCACCGTTTTCAATTACAATTTTTGTATTATTGGGTGTAAAGTGATACACAATCTCACTGTCATTCTTTAACAAGTCATCGGCATGGTACACCGCCTCGCCTTTGTCCGGATCGGAGCTGTCCGCAAAATCAAAGTTTTCTGAAACTTGGAGGGTGGCGTCTCCGATAGCATAATAAGATTTTGTATCGCTGTATCCCTGTTCAAAGTAAACACCGCTGTCGTTATGCCACAAATCATATCCGTCATTCTCCATACCGCCATTGATGAGCAAAAGACCGGACTCTGTTCTTTCCAAGGTTTCTACCAACACATCACTTCCCTGAATCACGATGGTATCACCCTCTTTTAAATTGGCGATATCTACCATATCATATAAATCCATATCATAAACCGTTACTTTAAGCTGTGTTTTTCCGCCTTCATCTACAAAGATATCTCCTTCGTTTATGGAAACCGCTACGGTACAGTTATCTAATGCATTGATATCAATGGTGGAAGGCAGTGGAAAAACCTTCTTTGTAACTTCGATTTCTTCCGAAACAATGACACCGGTTTCCTGGCTTACTTCATCTTTTGTTCCACACGCTGTGCACAAACAACAAAGCAGCAATAATAGGGTAATTTTCTTCATTTTTTATTCCCTTTCTTCTTTTCTTTTATCTCCATACATGGCCATATCTGCGCGTTTAAACACATCGTTGAAGGTGAAATCCTGTTTTGAATGAAACTTTGCGAAGCCTCTTGCTATACTGATAGGAAGATGGTCCGCTTCCTCTATGAATGTATGGGCACATTCCAAATCCAACTGGGCCAACAATTTCTTATAATCCTTCAGATCTTTATTTCTAAGAATTGCCAAAAACTCGTCACCGCCGATTCTAAACACCGGACTTCTTTTGAAAACATCTGAAATCAATTTTGCCGCTGTTATGATCAGTGTATTACCCACATCATGTCCGTACAAATCGTTGGTTTTCTTCAGTTGGTTCACATCGAACACCACGACTCCGAACTCTGCAGTTTTGTTTGCAATGTCTTTGTCAAACTTTTCTACCCAACTTTTATACGACGTGGTATTTCGAAGCCCCGTCAGGGAATCACGATTCGCAGATAGATGCAACTCTTTTTCACGTTCCTGCAAATTTGTTGCCATATTTTCAAAGGCTGTATTTAAAAGCTCTATTTCAGAAATATTGCTATGGTCAAATTCTACATTGTAATCCCCTTTTGAGAGTTTTACAGATGCATCGAATATTTTTTTCAACGGTGCAACAATTTTTCTGACAACAAGAATTGCCACCACCGTAAAAACTGCAGAAAGTAGCAAAACGACATATACTATTTTGAAACCAATTTCATATCGGATTTGCCGGATATCATCATAGTTTGCAGAAAGGACAAGGGTCATTCCATTTGTCAACTCTTTTGAGGCACGCAGATATTGATTGGAATCCGCCTTGATTTCCGGTACAGATTCACTGTCGTCACCATGAATTACAACTCCGTCCATCTCCAGATGGGCAAATCCATTTTCGTAAATTTCAATATTATGTACCCGTTCAGCCAAAACCGTGTAGTCAAAATCCATTCCCACAATACCGATAAACTGTTCTTTATGGTACATAGGCACTACATAGGAAATCATATAAATATGGTTGTTTTGGTTGTAGTAAGGCATCATCCAAACGGGCTTTCCGGCATAATAGGGTTGCCAAAACCATCCCACATGCTCCGTGTCCTCTTGATCATAAAGTCCGATATCGGTTGGTTCAAGAGAAATGTACTCATCACCACCGTCCATTTTACTGTAAAACAAGCCCGTTTTGCTACCTGAGATTGCAGGATCAAAACGGAAATAATATGCCACGGCTCCACTGGCATGTTGGGCAACATCGGCAAACATTTTATCCGCACTGGCTATGACTCTTTCTTGAAAAGACGAATCCTCAATGTCTGCCTCCTCGGTGAGAAAACCCAGCACATAGCTTTCCATAATTTTCACTGACTTTTGCATATCTTCGAAAACATGGTTAATTTGGGCGCCCTCATGTTCGCAGGTAACCACAACAAAGTTTTCAGATTGTTCCTGTATGTATTGGTCCACCTCATAGATGCTGATACCGCCGATAAATACCGTAATCGCCAGCATTGCAAAGATGATTGTGGCTAAAATGCGAAACTGCATAGAATGTAATTTATTCAATTTTAGCTTCTCTTCTTTCAAAAATTTATTTTCTTCCACAACACATTCTCCGGATTAAAAAATCAATGTATCCACCTTTTCAAGCAATACCGCAAGCATTTCTTTGCATCTTGCGATTTTTGCAGGGCTCTCTGCCTCCTCAGGACGGCGAAGCGCACGACGAAGCATACGTGTGTAGCCGATAATCATTGCCTTTTCAGCAACACTTCGGCATACCTCTTCGTCTTCTGTACCCAGATATTTTTTCAGAGACAAATCCCAGAATTTTTCGGCAGACTCATGGGGATATCCAAAGAAATTCATGGTCACCTGATGGTCAAGCTCGGAATATCCTATAAATGCATTAAACATGGAACCAAGTTCAAATACAGGGTGCCCCATGCACAGGGTATCCATATCGATGAGCAGGGGTTCACCGTTCTGTACCATGATGTTATTGGTGTGATAGTCACCATGCATCAAAGTGTTCTGCTTGGGAACTGCCTCAATCAGGGCACGAAGCTTTTTGCCCTGTTCTTCCGGAATATGGGGAGCCACAAAATCTGCCCAGGCAAGGGCGGTTTCCTTCATATCCGGAACCTCACCGTCTTCCACCTCAATAGAGTGGATATTCTTCAGCATACCAATGTAATACTTCACAGCTTCAGACATATCATCCGGCTGATTGCGAATGAGTTTTGTGACGCTGACCGCATTCAGAAGTTCTGTAACCGTGCCGTAACCGTCACCCACGCGCACAATGCCGTAAGGGATTGCAGTATTGATGCCAAGGACAAAGGCACGTCTTGCATTTTCGCGTTCCTGTTTGATCTCCGGAAGTGCGTCCTTTGCAAAATAGGTCTTGAGGATGGTTTCGTCGTCATAGCGATATACTGCACCATTCGCTCCTTTAGCAATAAACTCACAACCTTCCACACTCATTCTCTGATATGCCTTTTCTACCGTAACCATATCAGTAAAGCCGGTCATATCAAAAACTTCATAAACATCTGACGCCACATTGATAATTGCAAGTTTAGGTTCTTCCTTTCTAAGTCTCAAAATCACGCGCAAGCCTGCAGAGGATATGTACTCCAATTGGTCTGCATCCACTACGGTATGCATCCCCGGGTTATCATTTTTAATACTGAAAATTTTTTCTTCTGCCTCAGCCGCATTGGTGGCATCAATTCTTCCCTCTATAGCAATATAAAGAATATCTTTGTCAATACGATAGGTAACATTCATTGATTTATTCTCCTTTTCCAAACACGAGTTCCGTAAGTGTTTTGTATTCAATCCAAGCCGAAGTATCAGACAATCGCTTCGTTAAATCAGCAATTGAGCGGTAGTACCAAGCCTGCTCCGCAACATCCTTTTGATTAAATCTTTGCCACATCCGGATGCCCTCTACTTTGAAGTCTCTGTAGACAGAGCGCATATTGGCAAGCTTATCGCCCAGCCACACCATCAGCACGCCGATATCATCCGTATTTTTCAGCACACTGAGAGATTCCTCCTTGCGGATACGCCAGGTGGATGCAGGTGGCAGGTCAGCCCGCTTATCCTCGGTTTCAGACTGTACCAGTTCCCGCACGCGCTTTCCGAACTTCGCCTCAATTTCATCCAGGGTAATATTTGCATCTTCCACCACATCATGGAGTGCAGCTGCAGCAATTAGATTTTGATCGTTGGTCATGGTGCCGACAATGACGGCTGCTTCCATGGGATGCAAAATATATGGTGACTCACTTTTTTTGCGTCGCATTCCGTCATGAGCCTTTACTGCGAATGCGATTGCTTCGCTTACAAGTTCCATTATTCAATCACCAAAATGTCAGCAAACCCGGTCATTTCAAAAACTTCCATGACCTCCTCGCGAACATTTATCACTTTCATAGATCCACTCTTTTGCATTTTCTTCTGGGCACCAAGCAAAACACGGAGCCCTGCGCTGGAGATATACTCCATGCCTTTTACATCAAGAATGAGATTCTGTGTATCCCCAAGGTCCTCGTTGATGGTTTTATCAAGGGCCGGAGCTGTGATGGTATCAAGTCTTCCTATAATCTCAATTATGGTTTCCTTTTGATTCTTTTTAATTTCGATTGTCATATCCGCATATCTCCTTTATAAGTTTTTCATCATCGTCAAGATGTTCTCACCATTTTCATAGGCGTAACTGAGGGAATCCATTGTTTGCTTCGCAATAAAGATGCCAAGGCCACCGATTTCCCGTTCCTCTGCCGAAAGCGTTATGTCCGGATCCGGTTTTTCCAGTGGATTAAACGCAACACCTTTATCCGACATTCGGAATGTTATTCTTCGGCAATCTTCGTCATATCCAATGCAAAGTGCCATATCTCCTTCGCCCTCAGGGTAGGCATAGTGAGCAACATTGACGAACACTTCTTCAATGGCTACACAAAGTGCCGTTTGAATTTTTATGGGACATTCCAGACTTTCCAGCATTTGCTCCACAAAGCCGAGCACGTCAGTCAACGCTTCCGTCTTTGCAGGGAAAACTTTATTCGTCATACGCTCACCTCCTTTTTTCGGTTGATAATCCAACATCAGCATGGTAATATCATCAAACTGCGGCGCTTCGCCTACAAATTCGTCGATATTACATTTTAATGCCGGTAAAAGTTGAGTTGCTTGCATAGAAGCATTTTGGTTCATAAAGGTAAGGAGTCTATCCTCACCGTAAAGTACGTTCTCGGTGTTTGTAGCCTCAGGCACACCGTCGGTATACAAAAACAGTCTGTCCCCCGGATGAAGTACGATTTCACCGGCACGGTAACAAATGCCCTCCATACCTGCAAGAACAAATCCTGCACGGGTCTTTAAATATTCAAACGTCCCGTCGGCACGTTTGAGCAAAGGCGGGTTATGGCCTGCATTTGCAAACTGCACATTGCCGGTAGTCAGGTCCAAAATACCCATCCAGGCAGTAACAAACATTCCGGATTCGTTATTTTCACAAAGTTTTTCATTGGCCTTCGTGAAAATATCATTTACCGCCATACCGCTTTCTGCCAGGTCCTTGATAATGGTTTTTGCCGTCATCATAAACATTGCCGCAGGAATTCCTTTGCCGGAAACATCGGCGGCAAGAAATGCCACAGTTGTGTCGCTGAGCTTATAAAAGTCGTAGAAATCTCCGCCCACCTCTTTCGCCGCAATCATCTGGGCATAAATCCCATAGTTCTCATTATCCGGGAAATTTGTGGGAAGTGCCGATAGCTGAATCTGCTTGGCATATTCAAGTTCTTTGTCAATCCGTGCAGCAGCTTCGGCGATATACCGTTTCAGGGTTGCAACCGTGGAGTTGATATCATCTGACAACGAAGCAAATTCCACATTGGAACGCACATTCACTGTCACGCTCAAATCACCTTCTGTGATCTGCGCAAGGGTATCGTTAATTTTCTTTAAGTTGTTGATGATAACACGCTTAATGAGCAAGTAAATAAATACGAAGAGCGTGGCAAAAATAATTACTTGCATAAAAATGCTGGTTAGCATGGAGGCATCACGCATAAACATAGCCTCAGCCACCGGCATAGCCGCAATCAGGCAATAGCCTTCAACGAACTTAAATACATACATATATTCTGCACTCAAATTACTGATACCATCTACAACATCGGCATGATATAGTGCAGTAGCGGTTCGTCCCTGCGCCATCTCTTCAGGGGGAATAATGCCGATGGAGGAGATGTGTTTGCCCGCATAGGCATCATCTATAACCATACATAGCTGTTCATCAAGTACCGCCACAAAGCCGTTGGTCCCAACGTGACGACTCTTGGTGACATCTATTACAAACTCATTGAGCATCTGATGGAACTGCTCAGCATCGTAGCCCACCTGAATAAAACCGGCATCTGTAAGATTTACAGCAGCATATTTTCTCCACACAGATTCATCCTTGCCTCTAGGGGAATACTCCTGAACAAAAGAATCCTGAACTTCCAAAACATCCACAAATTCTTTGGATTGTGCCTTGCTATTCATATCATAGCTGTTAATCACATCCGCCTCTGTGGAATTCGTGATGATGCCATCAGGGGCAACCACATTGATTTCCTTAATGCCGTATTTTTCCGCAAGACCGGACAAGGATACCGTCGGGTCTTCTTCGTATTCCTGCTTGACTTGTTCTGCAATTTCAAGCAGCTGGCGATTAGATTTTTCTCTTACTGTTGCTTCAACATCATTGATTGCAACGGTAAACACCTCCTGGGTCTCAATCTGCGCCATGCCATTCTGGAGAATGAGCGTAAAGGTACTGGTAATGAGATAGGCAATTACAATGCAGCTGAGAAGTCTTCGCTGAAAAGTATGGGCGATGCCTTCGGAAGTTTTCTTTCTAAAAAAGTACTCGTGGCTAAAAAGAGAAATCAAAATGATAGATACCCCAACAGCCACGGAATTGCCCAACATCATTGGTCCGGTAGCACCCTTGACAAACTCAAAAGCCTGGGAAGAATTATCCATATTAGTCAAGAAAATCAGAATCATATGGATAACTTCACACACCACAGCAATACATACGCCGTAGCTCCAGGTGGGTTTTTTATTGTCAAACATCAGTTTTCTGAGGCCTGCCGCCATTAAGCCGGCAAGAATGGTCGCTATACTACACGCAAGTCGCGTATACATACCGCCGCCCCAATAGACAGAAAACCAGCGATATAGACCTCCAATAAGACCGGATATGATGCCGGCAGGTGCGCCAAAAATAAGACCTGCCGAAAGTGGCGCCGCATCGCGGACATTCACTGTTGTGCCTAACCATTCCACGCCATAACTGGACGCAAAAGCGGAGACACCACCAAACAAAAGACCAATGATAGTCTGTTTAGCCATATACGGGAGTTTCTTGGCTGGCGTATATTTATCTAAGATGTATACCGCAAAAACAAGAAAACAGTTCAGTACAATCGGAACAATTAATCTCATTTCAGCACCTCCTTACAAAAATAACCTAATCAGGGTTTTAATCCCCTCTGAAACCAAATCACCAACAAACCCTACCGCCAACAGCAGTATAATATAAAGAAACATACTGCCACGGCTGACAGAATTCTTTGTAATACTGTAATAGAAATTAAACTGTCCCTGCAAATTGTCTTCGCGACTTTGGTTCCATTGATATGTAATAACATCGTCGCACTGATAATCCTTGGGAAGATAATCCTGATACAGTTGCTCCTCCAGGCGTCGGATACGATAACAGTTGCTGTCATTGAGTTCATATGATTCATCAACTGAAAGTGTAATTGCTGCCTTTTTTAACTTTTGTCGGTGGAACATTCCGATTCGCGTAATCTCCTCCGGCAAAAGTCTCGATTCGTTAATACGGATGGAATATCCATATTTCTCCGACACAACAGGTGTGGTAATCAAGTCGCGCAGCCTCTCCATTACATTCTCCACATCCACATAGGGCTTAAATATGGCATCTAAGGATTTATGCGGCATACGCCATATGAAATAGGCTTCATCGTTGGCAAGATAGGGTTGTAATTCCTGCAGATTAACACGGACAATTGTTCCGCTAGATAACGATTCCGCCTGAAAGTTCACTGTGCTTATATGTACAATGTCTATGGTTTTTCCATTGTAGGCAATTTCTGAGGTATACGGATTCTTTTTATAATCCACAATACAAGCTGCACTGAATATTGCCTGCAAAATTTTTGTATCCGCAAAGGAAAGGGACACATCTTCTATTTCATCTTTCGTAACAGAAAACGGCACATACACATTCAGCCAGTTACTTGACTTGATGCCCCGTATGTGAACCGCAATGTCTACATAACTATTACTCTTTGGATTCAGCCAGTCGTTAATATGAATGGTGCTTGTATCCTCACCATCGATCCAGACGGCCCAACCATCATCGGCAAATTTCCTTTGTCTTTTGGGCATTTGTTGCCCCTCCTTACACTAATATCATCCCTCCGGCTACGTATTTCGCCGTGATTTTCTTTTTGTCTAATCCATGATAAACGTGGCTATCGGCTTTAAGAAACTTGTCGCCTTAAAGCCGATAAGCCAAACACAAAAACCAAGTTATTTTTCAAAAGTTTCATTTTAAATATTTCTTAAAAATGCATCAGTTCAAAACATTGGCTATATGCCAATAAATACTCATTCCAATCGATTTTTACATCAATGTCATATTTATCTAAAATTGTATTCAAATCTGCAACTTTTTGAAAAATTTCTTTAATCTGTGCTTTTTCTTCGTCTGTGTATTCTTCGTAGTGATCCATTAAATCTTCTACAACCACCTTGAATTTTTTCATTAACTCTTTCTGTTCGCTTTTCATTTTGTTTCCCTCCGTTTTATTCAACTTGGTTTTGTTCACTATAAAATATTTGTTCCAGTCTTCCCGTAATGAAGATGCACATAGAACCTGTCATTAAAATTCCTACTAAAGGAACAATCATATACATCATTCTGGTTCTTACAGCGGGGAATCCAATAATAAATATCAAATATAAAATAATCTCTAAACCTACCATTGTAAGAGCCAATGTTAAGCCTTCCTTTTTCTCGATTCTCTCAGATAAAAGCGCAGCATCTAACGCCAGCAATACCATAATAAATTTTGCCAGGAAACTGTAGATCTCCGCAATTCCACCTGTTTGCAACAACGCAACCCTGATTCCCTCTAACAAGGCATATCCGATAATCAGTTTTCTAAAATATTTTGTATTCTGTTTATTAAAATGAATGACGCCAAATACAATCGTTGCCAAACAAATGAGCGCCTGGCCTCCATATACGATCAGTCTGTTGAAGCTGTTTACCAAATCTAAGGATTTAAAAATTCCAAACAAGGATATCATCAACGCTATCGTCATTAATATCATTTGCAGCAGGATCATAATTCCTGTTTTCTTCGTAATGCTGTATTTTTCGATCATTTCTTTATTATTCATATTACATTCTCTCCTTTTGCATTTTTTCAGTGTAGGCTTTCAGCCTCTCAGTAAAATATAGCTTATGATTATTTCATCGTCCTCTTTGCTGTCACCAGTTTAAGCCCAAACAGTACCACAAGCAGAACCACAAACAATGCCGCACTGGCCTTGTGAATGATGGCGAGTGCAACAATACCATGAACATTCATAATGACGATGCCGGTGATCAGCGCAAGCCCGTAAAACACTCTCATAATCACTTCAAGGGCGGGAACTTTCCAATCCTTCTTGGTGAAAACAGTATAAGCAACCAAAACCAAAATACCTGCCACGGAAATGGCGATATGCGCTGTCATACCAGTGGCTCTTAATAAAAACAACAAAATACCAATCAGCAACAGAACGGGGCTAAAAATCAAGTCTTTTTTCATAATTATTTTCTCCTTCCTTTCGTTATGTCTCAGACGTTTTCTTTCCCAGTTTGTCAAGGCCAAAGAACAAGTAGCCGACCACAATAAATGCCACCGCAAGAATTCCAATCCACATCAACACACCGGAAACTCCCTGGGTATCAAGATTCACAAAGAAGTACGGGTAAATAAGCGGTGTAGTGGTAGTAGGCATCAAAATAGAAGAATCAAACTTCAAAATGACTGCCTGAATGAGAAGGAAAATTACATAGGCAAGGGGGAACGCACCGGAAACAAGGGGATAATACCACTTGCATTTCTTACGCTCATAGAATAAGAACCAGTCTGCTATGTACATGGGTGGAAGCACCACATGAAAAATCAGGCTCCCAACGCGCCAGTTTGCCTGGGGGTCACGGCCCTCCTGACCGGCCAGCATAATATTAAACACCAGAAAGGTAAGTAAAATGCCGAGCATTCCGATGAACTTCAAAGCAGGCGCTGCCGAAACAAAACTATCTTCTTTCTTCTTTGCCGTTTGAACCAGTGCCGTAAGCATAACACCAATACACAGAAAATTGCTGATGTTGGTGAAATGGACATAGAAGTCCCAACGAAACGAGTGAATGTTGTCAAAAATCCCAAGACATGCAACGAATCCCACAAGTCCAAGTGTGCAATAAATGGTTTGATAAATTAACTGGGTCGTTCTGTTCTTAATCATGATAGTTCTCCTTTCCCAAAATTCTTTTAAACCCAATCCATCTTCAACATTGTACTATTTAAGGTGTGACAAACTTCTTACAAACAAAAAAGGCAAGCCGTCTATTTGAGGCTTGCCTTTTATCGTTTCTTTATGTGTTTTTTCGTTTCCAAAGTAGGCCGCAAGTGCCTTCTGCCCAACTATACTGAGACATATACTCGCCAAGAAATTCCGGTTTCCCGGTTGCTAAGTAGGTATAGTAATCACAGTCTATTTTTTGTGGGTTAATGGAATAGCAATAATTATTTTTCTCAAAGATATCGCCCGCGTCCACTGCTTCCAGGGATTGGCGCAAATCACGGAACAATTGGTGAATATAATTACGGTTCTTTTGATCCTTATCGTTTTCCCATAGTGCAACTACGATTTCACCAACCGTAACACCCGCTCCATTGCGATCCACCAAAAAAGCAAACAGTTCTTTGGTCTTCGAACGCTTAAATGGCAGTTTTGCTCCCTTTGCATAAACCTCGAAATTGCCAAAGCATTTTACTTCCAGCGCTTTTTGATTTTGACGGACGCCTTTTATATTGTCAATCTCCGCCTGCACGTCTTTGGCCGATACGGGTTTCATCAAATATCCGGAAGCATGAAGTTTAAATGCCGGAATCGCATATTCCTCGTAACCGGTGCAAAATACAATCTTGCAATCCGGGCAAGAGCCAAGAATTTTTTCTGCAAGGGAAAGGCCTCCCATGCCACGCATATTGATATCCAAAAAAGCAACATCTGTAGGATTGCCTTTGATAAAGTCCAATGCGTCCTCGCAAGAAGTAAAATCCGTAACAGTTGTAATATCGGGCGAGGCCTTAATCGCCTTGACCAACGCCCCCAGCATCAAAGGCTCGTCATCCACTGCAATTACATTCATTTCCGCCCCTCCTTCGGTATTTTAATTAAGGCTTTCGTACCGACACCCGGTGTACTTTCTATTTCCAATGTGCCCCCAACCATAACTTTTAATCGATCGCGGATATTACGAATACCGATATGCTTCTTTTCGTCAAGCAGTTGGCCGGTGTCAAATCCCACACCATCATCCTCCACGGAAATACAGTAGTCGGTGTCTGTCTCATAGGAAACAACGCGAATTGAGCCGCCCTTTTCCAGTTTCATTAGTCCGTGTTTGATTGCATTTTCTACAATTGGTTGAACTGTAAGCGCCGGTATACTGAAATCCTCCGATCTCATTTCAAAAGAAAATGTCATATCCGGAAAACGTATATTTTCAATGCTGATATAATAATGTACATGTTCCATTTCCTGGGACATTAAAATCGGTTTGGGATTATCCAATTCACCAAAATTACCGCGCAGGTATTTTGCAAAATTATGGACAAGTTCTCCTGCTTTTGGAGGATCCAACTCACATAGCTGCTCGATGCTTCCAAGTGTATTATAGATGAAATGCGGCCGAATCTGGCTCATCATTGTGGAAACACGACTTTCCACAAGCTGTGCATTCAGCGCCATTTTTTCCGTTTCGAGTTCTCTTGCTTTGGCCAGCGCATTGATATTATTGGGTATGATTTTGAGCACCGCAACCATGGCAACAACGAAGAACGCAATAAAAACATATTTGGATGATATCCCCTGATTCCAAATGCCAAGATCAATCATAATCACATCAATTCCGAAGGAGATGAGTGGCAAGGTTGAACAGATGTAAATCCAACGCTCTTTCCCTTTTACAGCAAGAAACTCTTTGGTAAGGCACCCTATCAGGATGATATTGGCAAGTATTTGTACCGCCGCCCAATAAAGCCATGTATCATAAAAAAACACATCCGTTACGATTGGCAAAATGAAGAAAACGGCGTTCATCAGTCCCAAAACCACAACCGTGATTGTACCAATGATTTTGGTGCCTTTTAATAAATATACAAGCGCTATCGAAAGGAATAGCATATAAAACATCATGGAGCAACCCAACAGTATTGTATTAGAGACAACCGATTCACTCCAGAACGAAACACCACCGGAACTATAGGAGAAGTATGTTCCTGCAAATAAAATTACAATGCCCAGCGTCCCAATCGTCGTACTGTTATTGATATGTATCAGACCTGAGAACAAAGCGGTTCCCAAAATCAAAAGGGAAACAACCATAAATATAAGGCCGATATCTCTTTGCGATTCTCCGCTTTCCAGAACTCCTTTCTCGAATTCAAGCCCTGACCAAAGAGATACATTCGCCAGCAATTCGTCAATCGCCGTCTCGTTACCGAAGCGATGGGGATTATGAATCAGGATTTCCAGTGGTTCCTCGCCTGGGTTCGCCAGAAAATGGGCAGTCCATCCCTCCCCACAGGCAGAATCTCCAAACAATGGATTCTCCATATCCAATACATAGGGCTCGTTTCCCCCCTCATAAAAGGTCAAACTAATATGATTTGTGTAAAGCGCTATGGGCATATCGCCGGTATAAATGCCCACATACTCACCATCCGGTGTCAGCATGTGGAAATTTCCCCGCAATGTGACATCTCCTTCCGTGGAAGGAATATGTTTTCCTTTTTCAATCCTTTGCCACTCCCCATCGGCAACACGATAATCGCCATCAAAATACACCTGTGCAACCAGTGCCATTTGCGCTTGGTTACTGGTTGCGTTGCCATACCATAGCAACACAACTGCCAAGAAAAATAGCACCAAAGCACCGGTAATTTTTAGTGTTGTTTTATTTATTAACAAAGACTTCGCTTCCTTGTCGCTCATCACTATCGTAACTCCTCAAAAACTTACCCTTTATTATTCGACTTTCCTCCCTGCTCATCCGGAGGATCGTAGTTTTGTTTGTCTTCTGTTATTTCTCTACGATTTTTACACTCTCTATCACAGGACGATACTCTTCGGGCACACTGCCGTTGGCGTCGGAAACCGGGGTGTTTTCACAGATATCATCCACGATGTCCATCCCCTCTGTCACATGACCGAAGGCTGCATAGTTGCCATCCAGATGCGGAGCAGCCTGATGCATAATAAAGAACTGTGAGCCGGCACTGTCAGGTTCATTGGTACGCGCCATGGAAATCACGCCTCTGTTGTGCATAATGGGGTTATCATAACCATTGGTTCGAAACTCTCCCTTGATGCTTTCCGCACTGCCGCCACTACCTGTACCTGTGGGGTCACCGCCCTGCATCATAAATCCATTGATAATGCGATGAAACGCAATGCCATCATAGAAGCCCTCTTCTACCAATTGCACAAAATTAGTTACAGTAATGGGCGCCGCATCTGCATCCAGCTCCAGCTTAATGATACCCTTATCCTGAATGGTCATCTCCACATAATATTTCCCCGTCAGCAAATCCGTGTACCCTGCATGGAAGTCATCTGCCTGCGGCTCTTCCTTGGCGCATCCCGTCATCAGACCCACTGCAAGAACTACGGTTGCCAGGGTAATTGCTGTGATTTTATTCCAAATCTTTTTCATCGTTGTATTACTCCTTTGGATATTCATATGATAGTCTCATTTTATAACAGTTATATTTCGTCTGCAAGGATAATTATTTGCACCTACAGAGGGGCTTGGGACCGGTTATTTGCACCTATGTCTTTTCTTGAAAAAATTCTGTATTCATCGTATAATCATTTTGTCTGTTTCATCAGATAATATGCTATTGTTTGGGAGCGTATATGATTTACACTGAAAAAATTAAAATGGGAATCAAAGATATAGAAAAGGATTTGTACCTGGGCAACAGGGCCATTCTGGAATATCTGGAAAACGCTGCCTGCCATCATGCCGACAGTATTGGTTGCGGTACTGCCAGCGAAGGCAACACCACCGCGTGGCTGCTATTAGACTGGAAAGTACAGGTATTGCAACGCCCCACATACGGGCAGGAGCTGACTGTGACCACCTGGTCCAGAGATATGGTGGGATGCTTCGGTTTCCGTGACTATAAAATCACAGACGAAGCGGGAACTCTCTGCATCATTGCCACCTCCAAATGGTTACTGGTAGACACACAGACCAAAGCCATCCGCAAGGTAGACAAAGAAGTCATGGCCAAATACGAATCTGAGCCGGATCACTTTGCTTTCCCCTCTGCCGAGGATGAGAAGTTCGAAAAACTCCGCAAGCCGGAAGCCTTTGACCATTCCGTCACCTACCCTGTCGTTCGCCGCGATTTGGATTTCATGGAGCATATGCACAATATCTACTACCTTGATTTGGCATACGAAGCGTTGCCAGAAGAAGTCTATGCCAAGCGCTTGTTTGATAACTTCCGCATCAGCTACAGCAAGGAAATCAAGCCCGGGCAAATCGTCCATTGCAGATATGCTCTTCGCGATGGAAAATATACAGTAGTGTTGGAAAATGAAGATGGCAGTTTGATGCACGCGATTGTGGAGATGTATTAAATGCGCGATAGCATAGTTTAATTTTAAATGTTTACAGGCAGGTCTCACGACCTGCCTTTTTCATCCCAGAATCTTCCTCACCGTATACTCGTCCGCAATCAGTGTGTCCACCACGCCGGTGTGCAGCGCACCGATAATCGCCTCTACTTTATTATCCCCGCTGGCAATGGCGATGGTGTGCTTAGCATTCCTCAAATTGTCTACAGAAGCACACAAAGTATTCTCGTATAGTTCCACGAACTTTCCCTCGCCATCAAAGAAGTGCGTGGAAATATCTCCCACTGCGGAAAAACCCTTTTCATTGTACCCAAAAATTTTACCAAAAGACTGTAGCATAGCACTGTTTCCGATACCCACCACAGCAATGTCTATGGAATTCCACAGATCACTGACCTTTTTATAATAGGACGTATTTCTAAACAACTTGGAATCCTCGTCGCTGTCCGGCTTGTATGGAAACCAGGCATACCGAACCTTGGCATCGATTTTGTCCGCAAAGCTTCTGGCAAGTTCATTGGAAAGGAAATAGCTTTCCTCCTGGTCAGTAGCACCAAAGAGGGGAAATACCACATTGTCCGTGGTGGCAATATTAGGGAACTCACTGACCAGCATCTGAATGGTGCGTCCCCAGGAAATGCCAATTCTTTGATGGCCTTGTTCTATCATAGCCTGCAGATAATCCGCTGCAGCCCTAACTGTCATCATTTGACGAAGGCTTTCATCCATAGAGCTGACGCCACACACAACAGCATTGGCAAGTCCCGTGCGAGCACAGAGTTCTCTTTCTAATTCTGCACAAGCCACCTCCGGATTATTTATCTTGATTTCCACGATGTTTTCCGTCAGTGCATCGTTCAAAAGCTTCGAAACTGTCTGTCTGGACAAATGCATGATGTCCGCCACTTCCTGCTGGGTGTATTTTTTCTCATAGTATAAAATAGCAGCCTCCTGCATTTGCTTTTTCTGAAAATTCGCATTATCCATATTGCTTCTCCCGTCTTAAAATCATTTTCCAGCTCTTGGATATATCATTAACATTTGTCAAATCTGCTCAGCACATTTGCTACACTTTTTCCATTTTAACATCTGTTATTTACATTTGTAAAGGGCCAGTGCTACAATACTCTCGTATTGAATACACAAAAAAAGGAGCGTAAAACACATGTTAGTTAGTATGAAGGAAATGCTTGCGGACGCAAAGAAGAATCACTATGCGATTCCGGCCTTTGACGTGAGCAACTACGAAATGATGAAGGCAGTATTGGAAACCTGCGAGGAGGAGAAATCTCCCGCACTTTTGATGACTCTTGGATGCGATACCCAGGGCAGAAACCTGCAGCTGATTTCTTCCATGATTCGCGGCGCATCAGACTATTTTAAGATTCCCATTTGTTTACATATGGACCATGCAACCGATATTGAGTTTATCAAATATGGCTGCGACAACGGCTACAGTTCCGTAATGTACGACGGCTCTGTGCTTTCTTTCGAAGAGAATGCCAGAAACACTGCCATCGTGACAGAGTATGCGCACAAAAAAGGCATCACCGTGGAGGCTGAGCTGGGTCATGTAGGAAATGCAAGTGTGGGTAGCGTCAGCGAAACCGGCACAGACACCGACCCCGGCGAGAGCCTGACTGTTCCCGAGGAGGTGGCAAAATTTGTTGACCTTACCGATGTAGATGCGCTGGCAATTGCCATCGGTACCTCCCACGGCGTATACCAGAAGACGCCGGAACTTCGCATTGACAGATTGAAAGAAATCACCGCAGTATGTGATAGACCCATGGTACTTCACGGCGGTAGCGGTACCCCCAACGACCAGATGCAGAATGCTATTCATCATGGCATTACCAAGATCAATATCTATTCCGATGTATTGTATGCTTTGAACCAGGGTCTGAAGGGCACCTTGAACACCATGACCAATCCTTCCACCTGGCCATTCCTGGTATACGAGGACGCCATGAAGATGATGAAGGAAGTGGTTCGCGAGAAATTGCACACCTTCGGTAGCGCAGGAAGATTGTAAGGGGGCGTTTTTATGAAAACAAGAGCAGTTCGTTTATATGGCGAAAATGATTTAAGATTAGAAGAATTTGACCTTCGTCCCATCACAGACGGGGAACTTTTGATTAAGGTCATCTCTGACAGCGTGTGTATGTCCACCTACAAGACTGCAAAGCAGGGGGCCGCACATTTGCGCGTGCCCAATGATGTGGCCGAACATCCCATCATCATCGGCCACGAATTCTGTGCCGAAGTGGTTGAGGTAGGCGAGAAATGGAAAAATGATTTCCAGGTAGGTGACAAAGTGGTAATGCCTCCCGTACTCTCCTACATCGGCGTAGAAACCGTAGGATACTCCTTCGAGCACATCGGCGGTGTATCCACCTATTCCATCGTTTACGAGCATATCTTGGACCATGGTTTTCTGATGAAACTAAACAGTGACTCTTACTTTAACGGTTCCCTCATCGAGCCTGCATCCTGCGTTATCCGCGGATTCAAGGCAACCTACCACGAGGATGGGGACACCCATATCACCGGCATCAAAGAAGGCGGTAAAACGATCATCCTGGCAGGCTGTGGACCCATGGGATTGGAAGCAATCGACATTGCATTGCACGGCAACAGAAAGCCTTCCCTTTTGGTGGTTACTGATTTGGATCAGGAGCGCCTAGAGCGCGCCGAAAAACTCTTCTCCCCTGCAGAAGCCGCAAAAGATGGTATCAAACTGGTATTTATGAATAGTTCCGATAAAGATGAACTACTGGCAGTGACCGACGGCACTGGTTACGATGATGTATTCGTATATGCTCCCGTTCCTGCCGTGGTGGAATTGGGCGATGCTATCCTGGGCTTTGACGGGTGCCTGAATTTCTTCGCCGGCCCCTTGGATAAAAATTTCAGTGCCAACTTCAATTTCTACAATGTGCACTATGCCCAGCATCATGTGGCCGGCACCAGCGGCAGCACCCCTGCCGACATGAAAGACATCGTAGATTTATTGGGCGAGAAACGCCTGGATCCTTCCGTTATGATTACCCACATCGGTGGTATCGATGCAGCCATTGATGCCACCCTGAACTTACCTAAGATTCCCGGCGGCAAGAAACTGATTTACACCCACATCGAACTGCCCCTGACTGCTATCGCTGATTTTGCAACCTTGGGCCAGACCGATGACAGATTCCGTATCATGGATGAAATGGTGAAGGTCAACAACGGCCTGTGGTCTGCGGAAGCGGAGAAATATTTGTTAGAAAACTTCTAAAGCATATTTGTCGAAAACAGCCAAATAGAATGAAAATATGTAACATATCATTTACACTCCTATAGATCGTCCCTGAGGGATGAATGCAAATAGTCCGTGGAACCTAACTCCACGGACTACTTTATTTACAGACCTTTTTTAATCTCTTCAGCTTTTCTGCCTATCAATTATCCTTCCATTTCCTTACACACATCCACCCACTTTTCCAGCGACACAATACTCTCCAACTGCTCTACCGTTAACTTGATGGCGCTGTTAGAACTACCGCAAGCAGGATAAACCACCGGGCATTTCTTCAAAGACTCATCTAAATAAACCTTTACATCTTCTTCCAAGCCGAAGGGGCAGACACCACCTACCGCATGCCCAATCAGGGGCTCCACATCCTCGAAGGAAATCATCTTAGCCTTGGTGTGGAATTCCTCTTTATACTTATGATTATCAACTTTAGAGTCCCCGGACACCACAATCACGATGGGTTTCTCTTCTACAATAAAGGAAAGTGTCTTGGCAATGGCCCGTTCCTCACATCCCACTGCAATGGCAGCCTCCGCTACAGTTGCAGAAGACACCGCAAACTCCATCACTTCATTTTCCAATCCATATTGACTTAAATACTGTTTTGCTCTTTCTATTGACATCTTTACACCCTTTGCAATTTTATCCAATATAATTGTGTGGTATGAAACCTCCACGTTTGCAACAGATTATACCACGAATTACAAATAACGTTCAACCATCTGCGCTATTTTTTCAGTATTCAAAACACTTTGCTCTGTTTCATATGTCAGAATCAATCTCTCTCCCGAAAAAATTCCATTGTTCTCATATGCTTCTATTTTTCGAATCATACTTCTTGCATACGTTGGAGAATCAACCATTCCACAATGTTCCCAATACAGTTCCTTGCCGGTTTTGGATGATAGAAAAGTAAAATCAGGATAAATTGTCCCCATTCCTTTTAAATATAGCGGGCACTCATATTTGTATTCAATCCCGTGTCTGTCAAAAAAATCCGCCATGATTTTTTCTGTCTTAGATCTAACTCGTTCCCCTCGTTCTGTCAAAATCACAGGGGATCCTTCCTGAAAATCTTTGCCATAGTATTCCCTCCTTTTCCACTCAATAATTCTTTGTTCCCATGTTGGCTCTACCGGTTCGATTAGTTTCTGACGTTCCAAATGCTCCTTTAAGTACACTTTCTCTAACTCATCATCCGCATAGTCCTTCAAGATTTTTTTAATTTGAAGATATCTTTTTTCTGCCAAATGTAAAATTTTAATATCATAGGATTTTTGTGCCAGTTGCTGTGCCAGCGCCTTATTCTCTTTAGAGATATAGTTTCCTGACATTTTCCCTTCTTTACAACAGTAGTATTGCATATGATTATGACTTATCGATAGTCGAAGTCTTCCATCAGGCGCATTATCTAATCTCGCCTTTGTTTCTTTAATTATTTTTTCTAGTCTAATTTGCTCTTCAAATAATAAATTCCTTAATCCCTTCATGATTATATTACCTCTTATTGGATATTTTTAGATGTGAAACGTAACAATATTAGTTTATTACGTTCAAATAAGATAAGTTGTGATATGCAAACGTAGGACAAGACTAATGTTTACGTTTGAATCTCAGAAAATTTGTTGTAAAGCCGTAAAATAAAGTTCTCCTTTACAGCCTATTAAACTCGTCTTTGCTAATCCGACCGTAATTTCCCAATTCTTTTACGGACTTACGAGCTTGTTTACTCAATCTGACCGTAATCTCTCGAATCTTTTACGGACTTACAAGATTGTTTACATAATCTGACCGTAATCTCTCGAATCTTTTACGGACTTATAAGTTTGTTTACTCAATCTGACCGTAATCTCTCGAATCTTTTATGGGCTTACAAGCTTGTTTACTCAATCTGACCGTAAATCGAATAAATCCTTACGGTCATATTTAATGATTTTGAAAATTAGGCTGACTTGCCATTAAGAATGATGATAGAAAATCCCGGAAATGTCCTGCATTTCCGGGATATATACAACTTGTTTTGAAATAACAATTTCGAAATAACAGTTCTGAAATAACATAATTATCTCTTGCTGAACTGAGGAGCACGACGTGCTGCCTTCAAACCATATTTCTTTCTTTCCTTCATACGAGGGTCTCTGGTGAGGTAGCCAGCCTTCTTCAAGATAGGTCTGAACTCGTCATCTACCTGAAGCAATGCTCTTGCGATGCCGTGTCTGATAGCACCAGCCTGGCCGGTGTATCCACCACCGTGTACGTTTACAAGGATGTCGAACTTATCGGTCTGCTCAACAGCTACGAGGGGCTGACGAACGATAACCTTCAAAGTCTCCAAACCAAAGTACTCATCCATACTTCTCTTATTAATAACGATATTACCCTTACCAGGTACCAAATATACTCTTGCGATAGATTTTTTTCTTCTACCTGTACCGTAGTATCTTTCAGTCTTAGCCATGATTCATTATCCTCCTATCCTTTAGAATGTCAGTACCTCAGGCTTCTGAGCTGCGTGAGCATGCTCTGCACCTGCGTACACGAAAAGCTTTTTGTACATCTGTCTTCCTAAAGGTCCCTTGGGAAGCATGCCCTTAACTGCGAGCTCGATAACTTCCTCAGGCTTCTTAGCCAACTTCTCTTTCAGAGTAGTTTCCTTCATACCGCCAACATAATCGGAGTGATGATAGTAAACCTTCTGATCCATTTTCTTACCGGTTACTTTAATCTTCTCAGCGTTGATAACGATTACATAGTCACCTGTATCAATGTGAGGGGTAAAGATTGCTTTGTTCTTACCTCTCAAAACCTTTGCAACTTCACTTGCAAGACGACCTAATGTCTTATCAGTAGCATCAACTACATACCATTTTCTTTCGATGGTAGCAGGACTAGCCATAAATGTCTTCATGATCTTTCCTCCATGTACTTTTTTGAGCCGGATGGCTCGATGTTGCTCTCATTCCATGATAACACGTAGATGTCCGGGCTACGTCCCATCTTTCCTGAAAGCGTTCACTATATTTTAAATGCTTGGCCGGGGCTTTGGCTAAAGCATTTATAAACATACTGTCACACAGTTACATATTCTACTATATGGTTTCTGCATTTGTCAACTTATTTTTTATAAAAAACTTAGGATTTCCCTGATTTTTCAAGCGTTCGCAATATAATCTATATCATACCACTTGTTTCATCTGCAAATTCATACTTCATCAGCATAAGTCCATTCGCCGGTGCCGTAGGTCCCGCCGCGCTGCGGTCGCATGCATCTATAATTCCTCTCATATCACCGGGTTGCATTCTGCCCAGTCCCACTTCCATTAAGGTGCCTGCAATGATTCTCACCATGTTGTAGAGGAAACCGTTGCCGCTAACCCGAATCACCAAGTCTGCACCCTGCTCTTCCACTTGGCAGGTATAAATAGTGCGGACAGTGCTTTCCACTTGGGCCCCCACCTGACAGAAACTTTTGAAGTCGTGCTCTCCCGCCAGAAATGCAGCGGCCTCTTGCATCGCTTTCACATCTAATTTGTGATACGTAAAATAACTATATAATCTCTTCACAGGCATGGGGAATTCTCCCCTGTAAATGCGGTACTCATAGGTCTTCACACTGGCACAATGTCTGGGATGCCAGTCTGCTTCCACTTCTTCAGACTTCTGGATTCGAATATCCTCCGGCAACCTTTGATTTAACGCATAGGATATCTTTTCTGCCGGAATGGGGCTGACGGTATCAAACACCGCCACATTGCCCAAGGCATGTACACCTGCGTCCGTCCTGCTGGCGCCAATCACCTGCACAGGCTCACCCAACAGTTCTGTTAAGCATCTATTCAATTCGCTCTCAATGGTAATGCCGTTTTGCTGCACCTGCCAACCGTGATAATTGGTGCCATCGTAGGCCACAGTCAGGCGCACTCTTTTCTTATTTTCATTTATAGCAACTTTGCTATCCATGCTGCGACCTCCTTTCTATTATTTAGAACCAAACTACCCCAGCGCAATACGGCCTGCCACAATACTCACCACCAAGTATCCAACAATACACACATACGCAAGCACATCCCGACGGGCATAAACCAATGGTTTCATTTTCGTCCTGCCATCGCCTCCCCGGTAACATCTGGCTTCCATAGCCATAGCCAAATCATTGGCTCTGCGAAAAGCTGATACAAATAAAGGAATCAGCAAGGGCACAAGCGCCTTTGCTCTGGCAAAGATATTGCCGCTCTCAAAGTCCGCACCCCTGGCAATCTGCGCCTTCATAATCTTGTCCGTTTCTTCCAGCAAAATGGGAATAAAACGGAGAGCGATGGACATCATCATAGCCACCTCGTGAACGGGAATCCGAAATACCTTCAAAGGGCTCATCATTTTCTCCATGCCGTCTGTCAGATTGTTGGGGGTAGTAGTCAATGTCATAATCGAAGAACCAATTATGAGCAAACTCAGGCGCACCGCCATAGTCACGGCTAGCGCCACACCTTCCTTGGTAATGCTCAACTTCCACACACTGACTATCGGCTCGCCCGGAGTCAAAAACAGATTGAACGCCGCTGTAATCAACAACAAAAAAACAATCGCCTTCATGCCTCTCACCATCAACTTAAAAGGCACATGACTTAAGCGAATGACGATTCCCAAAAACAAAACCGCCAACGCATATCCTATGAAATTGTTAAAACAGAACAGAGAGATGATATAAAGCAAGGTACCGCCAAGTTTTACTCTGGGGTCCAGCTTATGTATCACAGACTCTGTCTGATAATATTGTCCAATTATAATATCTCGCAACATAGTGCCTCCGCTATCGCCTCTGCGGCCTCAGGAATGGTGATGGCCCCTGTGTCCACATCCAATCCTCTCTTCTTCAAATCCCGCAAAATATAGGTCACCTCGGGGGCCGCCAGTCCCACCTCTTCCAGTTCTTCCGTGTGGGTAAAAACCTCTCGGGGTGTACCATCTAACATTACCCCGCCCTGGTTCATTACAATGATGCGGTCCACATACTCTGCTACATCTTCCATACTGTGAGAAACCAGGATAATGGTCTTGCCGGTCTTGATTTGTAACTGCTTAATCAAGTCCAAAATTTCGCCCCTTCCCTTTGGATCCAACCCTGCAGTGGGCTCGTCCAGAATCAGCACATCCGGTTCCATCGCCAACACACCGGCGATGGCTACCCTACGCTTCTGTCCACCGGACAATTCAAAGGGGGATTGGAAAAACATATGGTCCTCTATGCCCACTAGGCGTAATGCTTCTTTTGCACGATGCTCTACCTCTTCCTGGCCTAAACCCAAATTCTTGGGCCCGAAGCACACATCCGAAAAAACATCCACTTCAAATAGCTGGTGCTCCGGATATTGAAACACCAAGCCCACCTTACTTCTGAGGCTCTTGAAATCATATCCTTTTTCATAGATATTTTTTCCTTGAAAATACAAAGCCCCGGAGGTTGCCTTCAGCAGACCATTCATATGCTGTATCAAAGTGGACTTGCCGGAACCCGTGTGCCCGATAAGGCCCACAAACTGCCCCATGGGTATTTCCAGGCAAATATTTTTCAACGCCTTTCTTTCCATGGGCATCCCGGCATTATATATGTAATTGATGTTCTCAAATACAATGGACATCGTTTATTTCATCCTCTTATCTCTCTTTTACGCAACTCACTTGCGCATCATAGAATCGGCTAATTGCCTTTTGTAAACTCGGTGTTGGGCGGACTGCTATTTTTCGAATCCCAGCGCGGTCGTCAACTCCTCCCGCGTGATAATCCCATCCGGCAACGCAATTCCCTTTTTCTTCAATGCTTCTGCCAAAAGGGTCACCTGGGGCACATCCAGCCGCAGTGCCTGCAATTTTTCCACCTGGCTGAAAATCTCCTTGGGAGTGCCCTCCATAGCGATTTTTCCGTCATCCATGACGAAAACTTTGTCTGCATAGATGATTTCTTCCATATAATGTGTGATAAGGATGACTGTTACGCCCTCCACATCATTTAATCCACGGATGGCAGAAATCACCTCTTTTCTGCCGCTGGGATCCAGCATGGCAGTGGGCTCATCCAGCACGATACATTTGGGATGCATGGCCAATACTCCGGCAATGGAAACTCTCTGCTTCTGTCCGCCGGAAAGTTGATTGGGTGAATCCTTTCGGTATAAGTACATACCCACGGCACGCAGACTTTCTTCTACGCGTTCCCAGATTTCCTTGGTGGGTACTCCCATATTTTCAGGGCCAAAGCCCACGTCTTCTTCAACCACCTGGCCGATGATCTGATTGTCAGGGTTCTGAAATACCATACCGGCACGCTGGCGCACATCCCACAAGTGAGAATCATCTGTCGTGTCCATACCGTCTACCCACACGGTTCCCTCACCGGGTTTTAGGATGGCATTCAGGTGTTTTGCCAGGGTGGACTTTCCGGACCCGTTATGGCCCAAAATAGCCACAAATTGCCCTTGCTCCACCCGAAGGCTCACATCATCCACCGCTTTCACAATGCCCTCGATGTTACCCTGGTCATCACGGCGCACATATTCATATGTCAAATCTTTTGTTTCGATTATGTTCATTCCTTACTACACTTCCCGACTCTCGTCCCAGGTTCTTTTCATACACAATTTAGAATCTATCCAAACGAGATGTAAATATTTTATATCTTAATATTGACCCAGTTCCCTTTTTGGAATCTTGCTCTTGCCAAAACATAACGTACCACCTGGTCCGCAATTACGCCCAACCAGATACCTGTAATTCCCCAATTCAACACATATCCAAAGAACAGGGATGCAGAAGTACGCACGATGGTAACACTCACTGCAGACACAACAGCTACATACAAAGTATCGCCTGCGCCACGCAAACTTCCCATATACACCACCTGGGGAATCTGCAGGATAACAACAAACAGAATCACACGCATGATACTCACGCCGATGTCGATAATCTCCTGCTCTCCAGGGAAAAATGCTGTCATCAGAGGTCTCGCTCCAAAGAGGTATACAAAGGACATAAAGATGGCAATGGCCCCGCCAATCATCCGGCAGGTACGACCATAATCCTTGGCTTTCTCCGGTTGCTTGGCTCCCAGGCTGTATCCAATCAATGCCACCGCTGTGGCTTGCAGGCCGTCTCCAAAGGAAAAGGACAAGCCCATGATATTCATGCCTACCTGATGCGCCGCCATGGCCTGCGTGCCCTGGTTGGCTGCCATCAAAGCGGTTGCCATGAAGCCCACACGAAGAAGCAGCTGTTCTATAAATACACTGTATCCCACCTTGACAATCTGTTTTAAAGCATCAAAACTGGGTTTGATTTTGGTCTTAATAATCAGCGGAATACTGATAAAGGTGCTCTGTTTCCATACGGAATACAAACTCATAAAGCATGCCACCACAGTACCAAGAACCGTGGCAATGGCTGCACCCTGAATGCCCAATGCCGGAAATCCACATTTACCTGTAATCAACAGAAAATTAAAAATCACATTAACAATATTCGATACCAAATTGGTACGCATAGTAATCTTCGTATTTCCGGAACCTCTTTGGGCTGCATTCACACCCATACCAATCACATTAAAAATCATGCACCCCATGATAATCTTAAAGTATGTAACTGCCATGTCATGGGTCTGGGGTTCGGAGCCGCACAAATGAATAATCGGGTCTGCAAACACTACCAGCAGAGCACTGATAATTCCCGCCATAAGTAAAATGAAAAGAAAAAATGTGGTAAAGATTCCGTTGGCCTCATCCCGTTTGTCCTGTCCCTTTCTGCGAGCCACCAATGCGGAAATAGCAACATTCGACGCAAAAAACATAGATAAACCAATGAACTTCGGCTGTGTCGTCAAGCCAACCGCCGCCACCGCGTTGGAGCCCAGACTACTTACCATAAAGGAATCTACCAAACCTACAAACGCCGTGAAAAAGGATTCCAGCATAGCGGGCCAAGCCATTTTCATCGTTGTTTTAAAATCTTCTTTATTGATGTTCATCTTCATGAAAATCATCTCCCAAGAACCCAACAGTTGTAGGTTCTTTATATTTTTACATACAGAATGATTATAACTCTCCTTGTATTTGTTTGTAAAGAAAATACTGCTTTATCCTGTTGGTATACAATATTGCCATGAATCAAAAAACACATCTGCGGATGCCTTTGACTAAAAGGCATCTGCGGATGTGTTATCAAACTACTCTTTACAGTTTCTTCATAATTTCCAGCTGTTATATTTTTTTACGACTACCATCAACAATGATATTCTGACCCGTCATATAACTTGCCTCCTCGCTGGCAGCAAACAGCACAGCATTTGCAAGTTCCTCCGGTGTACCCGCTCTACCAATATACGAGAGCTCGGTCATCGTATTTTCTCTGCCTTTTACCTCGATACTACCGGGAGACACACAGTTTACGGTAATCCCTTTATCTGCAACTACCTTCGACAAAGCCTTTGTGAAGCTGATGATTGCACCTTTTGACGCAGAATAATCCACGAAAAAGCTGATTCCATAAACCCCTGCCACAGAACCTATATTTACGATTCTTCCGTAACTATTTTCTATCATATTGGGCAAAACAGCGTGCGTGGTATACATACTTCCCAAAACGTTTATGTCAAAGGTCTGTTTCCACTCCTCTGATTTTGACTCTACAAAATTTCCACCGCGATATATGCCGGCATTATTGACAAGGATATGTATCTGACCAAATTCCTGAATAGAATCCGCCATTGCTGCCCTTACAGCGTCTTCGTCAGAAATATCCAAAACTATGCTTTTTACTTTATTGCCATATTTTGCAATTTCAACTGCTGTCTGCTCTAACTGTTCCTCAAGAATGTCACTGATTACTACATTTGCACCTTTTTGTGCCATTTTCACGGCAATGGCTTTTCCAATTCCTCTTGCAGCTCCTGTGATAAAGGCTGTCTTTCCGCTAAAATTCATATCTTTTCTCTCCTTTATAAATAATCTCTATCTTATGAATCACAATAGTTCCATTCCGCTTTGAATTGCAGCGTTTTTCGTGTCCTTCTCATGAAAAACCTTCTTTGAATTCCTGACTTGCTCAAAAACCTCAAAATATCTGTTTCCAAACTCGTACAAAGACTGTGCCGAAAAATGAAGATTGTCAGGATTTGGCGTAAGCCCCTCTGCCGTTACAAACCCGGTCAGTGGATTATTTTGCGCTATTCTTTCTAATGTCTCATTTATTTCACGATAACCTCTGCAGTCGGCGCCGGCATAATCGACCAAATAATCGCCCAGTCCTCCTATCAGGAACGGGACATCATGTAAGTCCAACTTATTTTTCAGTTCATCCATGATGCGCAAGAAACCTTGTTCATAGTTTGCGCGCAGCAATGGGTCGCTACAATCAGATTCACCCTGATGCCACAGAACACCTGCTATCGTGGATGTTCTTGATGCTAACTGCGCCTGATAAATGGCATGATCCAACAAAATTTCTCCGGGCTGCCATTGCCCTATTTTTGTCCCCCCATCAGCACAGCATATTAATCCCACATCCACATCGTACTTTTGGGCATACCGCTCAGCAAAGCGTTCTCCCAAGCTTACGCCCGAAAAACTACGGTCCGGATTGATGGGACGAAACATTTTCACCCAACGACCGTTTCTCAATACTTTTATATGGCTGTTGTCAACCTCCACTGCCTCGTGCAGATAACCTCGTCCTGCCATATTCGATTGTCCTATCAATAGAAACGAATGTATCATTTTTTCTCCTATAGTTAATCTCTCAGAACAAATCATCACGAACCGTCTTCATCGTACGAAGTAAAGGTTGACTCGATGTGGAATTGACATCATGCTCGTAGACACAAAGACTCATGCAGCATCCCAAATGCATCCCCAGTCTTCGATGCAGACTGCACTCGCCGCCGGACAGAAATAAAAATGGTGCGCCCAATTCACGTTTTAATAAATCTGTAATCCTGAGGTTCTCAATCTGCTGCTCCATTGTGCCGGCACCTGTAACGATTTTAATAATATCAGCGCCTCTTCTCTTCTGTTCCAATGCTATTTCCAGAACGCGTTCTGCTGGCTCAAAATGAAAAACATGCGATGACATCAGCACTTCCTTGCCCATGCCATGCAACTTATCAATCAACTGCATCTGCTTTTGTATGGCGGTTTCGTCTTCTGTCAGCTCTTGTTCGTGTCTGCAAAACATATCACCCATAACGTCGCAAAGGGTGGCTCCATTTTCTGCCAGCATGATGAGCCCATCTGCCAATTCATCATCCGTACGCCCAGCATTATTATGCCTGCGGTAGTATGTGACATAGCAGGGCTTATCCTTCATTTCACCAATAATCCGCCGAATCGTTTCCGGGTTATGGTACTCAGGTTTTAGTGACTCTACCTGTAGTCCAAAAGCATCCGCTCCCTGGTACAAAGCATTTCGGATCCGCCCTATTGCAACCTCCGGCGCCTCGCATTGTAAAATAACTGTAAGTAGCGCTCTCTCGCGCCCTAAAAATGTCTTTTCCATTAAACCTACCCTCTATTCATGGCGTTTCTTCCACCATCTATCATAATATTTTCACCATTAATGAATTGTCCCTTTTCAGAGGCAATAAAAAGAATTAAATCCACAATCTCCTGCGGCTCTGCAGCTCTGCCCACCAGGGTTTTCATCTTAGCCATATCCGGCCTTGTTAGTACCGGTCCCGGAGACACGCAAACGCATCGAATACCATACTTAGCCCCATACTGCGCAATCGACTTTGTCAGGCCATACATTAGACCGGCTTTGGACGTTGAATAATCCATCCCGTATCTGCTGCCTTCTGCACCTGTAATGGACCCTATATTAACGATTAGTCCGCTTTTCTGCTCTCGCATCTGTTTCAATGCTGCATGTGCAAAATAGAACGGGCCCTTCAGATTGACATCAATTCCCCAGTCATAAACATCGATGGGGACATCCGGGAACTCCGGATATTTCTTTGCGTCTACTTTCAGCACTCTGAATGCGGTACCTCCTGCGAAGTTTACCACGATATCAATGCTCCCCCATTCTGCGACAGCTCTATCGCAGGCGGCAGATACCTGTGCATAGTCCCGTATATCACATACGACGCCCACAGCCTTTCCAAGGTTTTTGGCATTTAGCTCTTCTACTATTGTTGCTAGAGCAGTTTCATTCACATCACACATCAAAACATTACCGCCCAATGAAGTGAAATTCTGCGAAAAAAGTAAGCCCATGCCGGAAGCGGCGCCCGTGACAATGGCCACTTTACCCAAATAATTCATATATCTCAACCTCCTTTTTGACAATTATAGACACTACTATCTATGTTCCGCAATGGCACAAACGACGTCTCTTTAACCTTTTTGATGCTAAAATTTTAAACATTTCCCTTTATATGCGAAATGTGATATGATAAAATTGACTAAATCATCAGAGGTGCAAATATGAATTTTTTAGAAAATCTCACCATAAACCAGGTATTCCCGCCACGCATTGTCCATTCCCAGGAGGGCAAGACTGTCGAGATAACAAACCGACAGGAATTCGGCTTATCATTCTGTTATGAAGGTCAGATCACATACAACATGGGCGGGAAAAAGTATATTGAAAACCATAATAATGTAGTCATACTGCCGAAAGGCGGATCATACTCCTTTAGCGTCAACAAGAATGGGCGTTTCCCTCTGATCAATTTTGAGTGCGAAAATCTATGCCTCGATGAAATTCTGGTTCTACCCATACAGAATTTTCAAGCCTGTATTTCGCTTTACGAAACCATCAGCACCCATTTCCTATACAAAAGTAGTCGTCTCATCATTCACAGTGCTTTTTATGAATTACTGCACGAAATTTCGTCTCAAAGTATGTTCCGCTCAAATCGTCTGAAGAGTGTTATTCGCTATATCGAGCTAAACATATCCGACCCAGAGCTTTCCAATTTAACTTTAGCAAATCAAATTAACATCAGCGAAACCTACTTGCGTGAACTTTTCCATACCCTCTACAGCACTACACCAAAGCAGTTTATTCTGGATCTGAGAATACGAAAAGCCAAGCAGATGCTTATTAATACACCTTTTACCATTACGGCAATTGCAAAGGATTGTGGTTTTACCAACGTGTATCACTTCTGCAGAATATTCAAGAAAAAGACTGGGCAGACCCCTACCGAATACGCTAATAAGAAAAAGACCTATCAGCTTTAGTGTGATTTAGCCTGTCACCTCTTGGCTATAACTAATTTTATTATCATTCTATGTAATGATACAATTTACTTGTTACCTAATACGAACTTCAAGGTTCCCTGCTCCACAACAGCCTTGGTGCGCTGTGCAGCAGTTTCACCATTCGCATTATATTTATCCTCAAAAGTAATATCCTTCAGGTCAATGCCGGGAATCTGTCTTGCTCTCTGACCGATATTTACCTTATTGGCGATCAGCTCTTTCTGCAAATCAACTCTGTCAACCAGTCTGGGGGTGATGCCCTGAGCAAGGCTGATAGCCATAGCAGTACCTGCAGCCTCACCCATGGTAAAGCAGGCCATAATCAATCTGGCACCGGACTGTGCATAAACATCAGAAGACAGGTTTCTACCTGCTACTAACAGATTCTCAACTCTTATGGGAACCAGACATCTGTAAGGGATATCATAGAATCCACCGGGCTCGAACTCTGCTTCATATACATTCTGCCCCTTGTAGTTAACTACCTCCGCATTATTGGGAGGCATGGTTGTGGTGCCAAAGCCGCCAGCATTACAGATTACATATTTCAGTTCACCATTGATCTCCATAGGGGCCCACTTTACATTACCGGTATCAGTAAAGTTGTGTATATCATAGCCATGACTGGAAATGGTTACAACATCATCATGCTTAGCCAGAGAAGCCAAATCTCTTGCAGTTAAGATATACTCACCAACGATACGACGGCTTTCTCTTACACCAAGAAGAGAACCTGTGGTTGCCAGATAAGAGTTCTCAAATCCGGGTACTGTAGCTTTGATATAATCAGCCAGCATATGCGCCTGCTCTCTTCCTTCCAGATACATGCGGGTAAGATCCTTATTCTCTGTAGGATAGCAGTTTCTGGAATGGACGAAACAAATACTTACTTCATCCATACCACAGTGCTCAGGTCTGCCGGGCACATGAGTGATCCAGTTCAGATGGTTATCAGATTCATAAGCAAGTACACCACTGGCAAGATCCGTTTCAATCTTAGCTACCCATCTGGGATCATTCTTCTTCAAATCAGATTCCACATATTTATCCCAATCTACACCTGCCAGTGTAAACTCCAGAGAACACGCCTGGCTCATATGATCTTCTTCACGACCTACCATTACCTCTGCGCCTGCATAGTAGGCCGCATCAGAATCACCGGAAGCATCGATTACACCCTTAGCGAGGATGGCTTTTCTCCCCTGCTTGGTCTGAATCACCACACCCTTGATGGTGTCGCCATCCATGATGGAATCAACCACCTGAGTTACCAATAATACATCACAGTTGTATTTCTTAATCATTCTGTCCAGAACCAGTTTATGCTTCTCGGGATCAGTATTTCTATGCCAATGTCCATTCATAGAATCCAGTTCTTGCAGCATCTCTGTACCAAGACCGGATACGAAATCCAAGGGAATGTTAACAAGCCCCATCGTCGCAAGTCCGCCAAGTGCGGAAGTTGCTTCAATAATAATTGTTTTGTACCCTCTCTTACCGCAGGCCATCGCCGCGCCGACACCGGCCACACCACCGCCTACCACTACTACGTCATATTCATCAACAACCTGAATATCAGCTGGAATATTGTTTACAGATATCATTATTTGTCTTCTCTCCTTTCAACAATTGCTTCGGATGCACAGTTTCTCATGCAACGTCCGCAGCCAATACAAATATCGGGATTGATTCTTGCACCACCCGGTTCCAGAGTGATTGCTCCTACCGGACACTCATAGAGACATGTTCCGCACCAGGTACACCCTTGTGCAACTTCGTATTTAGCCATATTGCATTCCTCCTTACATTTTGGCGCCAAACCGTTGTTTTGCATTCCCGCAAAACATGTGTTTATTATAATTGATGTGTCACCAATTGCCTATGTACTTTGTTGACCTGTGTTAGCATAATTTTTACCTTATTTGGGGATGTCCTTTCTTCTTATGTATGTCTCCATGGATGAGATAACATATGTCCCAGTTTACTATCTCATGTTTTTGCCACTATGCACACACTAAAAAATGTTCCAACCGCTTCTGCGGCTGGAACATTTTGGGAGAGTAGGCAACACATTTACTCGGTGGGCAAACCCAAACCTCTCAGATCTGCCATGGTTTTATGATTCTCTGCATCATATAGTTTCCAAATCACACGCAAACTCTGCAGTGCGGATCGTCCATCGGTAATAGGTTTTTTCCCTGTCAGAATACAGTCTACAAAATGTAATAGTTCAAACTGCGTATTTTTGGATGTTTCGTCCTCACGCCATACCACTTCCACATTCTGCTGGGATTTTTCCTTGCCGGAAACATGCTCTGCTGCCCTACTGTATACACGAATCTCTTTATTTGATCTATCGTAGTTTAATAAAGCCTTTTCGGTCATTACCTGATAGTCATATTGCATTTTGCTGCCGCGTGCCCCCCAAGTGCCACCATGGTAGCCAATGGCTCCGTTTTCGAAAAGCATGGTGACAGCACTGGTTCCCTCTCTCATCATCCAAGGAGTGCCCACCTTCGTTCCAATGTGTGAACCCATAACAGGATTACCCAGGAACCAAAGCAATACGTCAATGTAATGGCAGCCATGGCTGAACAGCTGACCACCTCCAATTCTGGCAGTTCCAATCCATCTGTTATAATCCACCTTTACCAACTGCTCGGTCCAAATAGACATCTGCATTACTTTACCATACTCGCCACTGTCAACCATTTCTTTCAGCTTCAAAAGCCCGGGATAGAAACGAACCGGATATGCGCACATCAATACCACATTTTGCTCTTCACATTTTTCAATCAAAGCCAGACATTCTTCTTCAGTGTTACACAAAGGCTTCTCCATCAAAATGTGCTTTCCGCGGTCTGCGAAGAACATACCACATTCAAAATGCAAATCATGCGGTAAAATTACAAGCACCGCATCTACATAATCTACCATGGTTTTAAAGTCGGTTGTTACGTAAGGATTACTGTCTAATCCATCGGCAGTGTCCTGCGCTCTCTCTTTGATAACATCACAAACTGCTGTAATCTCTACCGCATCTGTACATTTTGCAATTCCCTGTGCATGTGTTCTGGACATGCCTCCGCATCCAATAATACCTAATCTGATTCTTTTCATAATAGTATTCTCCTTCATCAATCTTAATCGACATACCACTGGTTGCCGTTTTCACCATAATCTCTGCAACTCAAGCATATTATATGATATTTTTCATTTATATTCAATTCTATATACTCACAAAAAAGTGCCCATTCTTTACATGCGCATTCTCTTTATTTGAAATATTATACCAATTATTTTCCATCCAAGAAATGTATGAAATTTACAGGAATTAGCATATTTTTTACCCCGTCATTGACTGCGATTCCTGCCTGCGTTATAATCAATCAGGGGTGATGCCTTATGGATAACATATCCGAAATATCCGTTTTAATTAATGCAATTCGCGATCTCAGCAAGGTTGGAATCTGCTACTACGACCTTAGCGATTTCTTCCACTATAACCAGTACGGCGTAAAAAATAACTGTGGCCACTATTGCTCGTTTTGTGAAAGAACACGTGCGCTTCCCGGCGGGCGGGAAAGTTGTAACCAAAGCGACAGGAATGAAGCCGTCTCCCTTGCAAAGCAATATAAAGAACCATTTCTCTTTGAATGTCATATGGGAATGAAGGAGCTTGTGATTCCGTTGCTTTTAGAAAACGAACTACTTGGCGTACTGTTCGTGGGGCAATGCCGTGTCCAAGGAGAAAACTATAAAAATATCGTAGAAAAAAGTACGCAACGCCTAGGCGGAAACGAAGAAGAGATGCTTCGCCTCTATGAGCAGTTACCGATGATATCCCAAGACGATCTGTTGAATATCGGAAAAATACTTTCAATGTATTTTGATGCGAAGGTGCTCAACAAGCAGCTTCTCACACCGGAAATCGCAGTGTCCGGCTCTGATAAGGGGCTTGCATATTTAATGCAGGACTACATTAACGCAAACTACAGTTATAACATTACGCCCCAAAGCATAGCGGACAAATTTTTTGTGAATCACTCGTATGCATCCCGCTGCTTCAGTCAAAAACACGGAATTACTTTAACAGAGTATATCCATAAGATTCGCATTGACCGCGCAAAAACTCTTTTACGTTCTACAAACACACCTATCAGCAATATTGCTTTAAATGTAGGTTATATCGAGGCAAATTACTTTTCCCGTATTTTTAAAAAACAGGTTGGTCTCAGTCCACAGGCATACCGCAAGACATATCAAAAATAAATATGGAAAGGCTTGGCCAAAATTGAACCGACCCCCAAAAGTTAGACTTTTTAAGCGTAGCAGTTTAATGGCTGCTACGCTATTTTTATGCAGCCAAGGCGGATAGCCTATATTCAACAGGACTCATCCAGCCAAGTTTCTCTTTGATTCGTTTTTCATTGTAATACACAATATATTTCTCAATTGCTTCTTTTAACTCATCAAAACTGTAGTATGTATTTCCATAATAGATTTCTTGTTTTAATAGGCCAAAGAAATTTTCCATAATAGAATTATCATAACAATTTCCCTTGCGCGACATACTTTGAAAAATTTTATTTTCTTTTAGTTCACGAGCGTACGCAGGCATCTGATACGCCCAACCCCTGTCAGAATGAAAGGTTCTCCTATAAGGACAATCTGTGGTTACTTCAATAGCTTTCTTTTGCGCAGATAATATACTTACTGCCGATGGAGTTTTGCTAATTCCATAACTGATTATTTCACCATTAAACATATCTAAGAATGGATCTAAATATAGTTTCCGAATAATCATTCTGCCTTTTTCATCAATGTCGTAATACTTGAACTCTGTTGTATCAGTAGTTATTTTTTGATGTGGAACAGAAGTATAAAATCTACGATGAATTCTGTTAGGTGCAATTCGCCCAATCTTGCCCTTATAAGAATTGTAACGTCGACTCTTACGAGTGTATGATGTAACCTGTAATCCGAGTTTCTGCATAATGCGTTGAACTTTCTTCTTGTTGATAAAGACCCTATCTTTTTGAAGAAGAGCTAAAACACGACGATATCCAAAATCCTTGTGTTCATCATGTATAGCAAGGATTCGTTCCTCCAATTCTTTGTTTGGGTCTACTCTATCAAAGCGTTTTTGCCAATACATATATGTTGCTTTAGGAAAGCCAACTACTGCGAGAATATCTTTTAGTTTGAATTCTCCTCGGAGGCTGTGGATGATCCTCGCAGTTTTTTCAGAAGAGTTTCCTCCTCTAAACGCAGTCTCCTCAGTTCTTTTAAATAGGCATTCTCTATTCTAAGCTTTAATAATTCATCTTCTAATTGTTTAACGTGTTCAACACTGGTGTCTACTTGAATTACTTCTGTTGATTGAACTACCGTTTTAGCCTTATTTTTTGAATCCACTGTTTTCTTTCGACCTTTCTTTTTCGGTCTCAAAGCATCAGGACCGGCAATTCTAAAATCATTTACCCATCTAACAATCAAAGCTGGATTGTTGATACCTTCCTGAAATGCTAATTCCTGATATGAAACCTCACTTGATAAATATAACTCTACCACATGAAGCTTATATTCAAAAGTATATTTTGTTTGCTGGCGAGAACGGAGTAATCCCTCATCGCCTAATGTTTCATATGCTTTTATCCATTTCCGAAGTTGCGTGGTAGAACCAAGATTGTATTTTTTTGATAAATAAAGAGTTCCACCACATCCGTTTAGATACTCCGAAACTACTTTTTTCTTGAATTCAAAACTGTGTTTTGCCATAAAAATACCGACCTCCCAATCGTTAGATTTTTAGTCTAACTTTTGGGGGTCGGTTCAAATCGGCCAAGCCTTTTATAAATGTGTCAATTTAATTACAGAAACCGCATCGTCCGGCAACACGATGCTGTCGGTGTATGTGTTGCCCTTAAAAGATTCTTTAGGATAGTAGAGTTTCACCTTTTCCGCTTGTTTAATCACTTCTCTCTCATTCTGTGTGAGCACTTCCTTTGAGCCAAGTTTTTTCCATGCTGTATAGGAATTACAGTTATTTTCATCTAAACGGTAGTGTGAAACTTCGTAACTGCCTTCCGGCAGTGCGACTTCTAATTGAACGTGCTGTGTGCCTTTTGATTTCAGTTTGTTTGGTGTGTAATTATACAAAGCGATTACAATATTTCCCTCTGCATCCAACGTGGGAATTATACCTACTTGGGTGTCGTTTTCGTGGGAAAGAATTTGCTCTCCTAAAAATGCAGACAACACATATCCATTATAAATCGGAAGTTTGAAACCACTCTTTGTTGCAAAAGTACGCTGACCGCCAAATTCTTTTACAAGATGGTGGGCACCGGAAAGACAAATGAGCAATTTGGAAAGCGGCGCCCTCTTCTTAATAAGAATATCAATCAATGCAAAATAATAGGTGGAAAGCCTCGTACTATTCCGATAATCAAATCCCTCTTCCCGTTCTATACCCAAGTAACCCTCTGTGGTTGCTTCAAACTCATCGCCAATCACTTCCAAATCTTCATAACCATACTGCTTCATAACTTGGATATGATCATCTGCGATATTGTATGAATCCATCGGATCAAGCGGGTTGAATTTATGGTCGGCACCATATACGTGGATGGAAAAGAAATCAATCTTCGTACCGATACCACCATTTGCGTGATTTCTTTCCTCCTTAATATGCTTAAAGAATTTATGTAGGAAGGAAACATCCGCGCAACCGTCATAGCCTTCATAACGTGGATACTTGCACTTGTCTAAATTATAGCCCAGCACCGGGCCACCAATTCTGATTTTTTCAGACACGCCCTTTACACCTTCTGCAAAAAAGTCATAAAGCTTTAAATATTCGTCGCTTCTAATGTGCCAATCCGGCTCATTATTCATCCAAAAGCCCCTATGATTCGGCTCGTTCCAGCATTGAATGTACCAGGTGCTTACCACATCAATCCCATACTTATCTACCAAATGACGAAGTACTGTCGCGCAAACCTCCTGCCATTCCTTATAGTCACGTGGCTTGGAATTATTTAATATTTTACCTTTATATCTTTCGTAAACAGAATTACATGTAGGATCCTCTGCAATCGCTTGAGGCAGGAAATTCACACAAAGCACAATGCCGAATCCTTTACCGGTCAGATAATCAAGGCGATAGTCCAGTTCCTTGAAATCATAGAGAAGCATACCGTCCTCATCCAAAGAAACAATATCCTCCAGCATGGTATACATGCGAATATATTTTGCTGCTTTATCTTTGGCAACCGCATCTAATATCTCCTTGCCCCATTCATCTTCGATCGCATCCGTTGGATGAAAATGAATATGGTTCCAGAAGTTTGGTGTTGTGAACGTGATTTCATTTCTATTTACTTTAATCATACTCTGACCCCCCATTCTCCGTAATTATAACCTTTTATAGCGCAGACTGTGTATCGTTCGGATCGCCCTCACGTGCCAGTCTGTATTCTTCTGTCCAATCTAAACCGCGATATTCCGCAGCACGATCATCCTTCTCAATAAAATCAAGCAAAAGATCAAGCATTTCCTCCGTCCAGGTATTACGATCAATCTGAGAAGTCGTAAATTTATTTAACGTAATCATCTCAAAGCCAAACAGGTCCTTTACCTGAGTTTTTGCAGCATTTCCTACCACTTCCTCGACCAGATGGGATGGAATAAACAACACACCGCCACCTGCCCCAAACACCACATCACCCGGCAGGCAAACCGCATTCCCGATCCTTGTCACGGTATTGTATCCTGTCATAATAAATTCGCGAATCGGTGTGGGATCAATGCCGCGATAATACACTTGCGTATCTTCAACCTTCAGCATTTGCTCCGTGTCACGAATACCGCCCCAAATAACGGCACCGCCGTTTTCATTTTTCGTCTTATTCTTCAAGGCTGTTGTCAGGTTGCCGCCCAAAAAAGTTCCTTTATAAATTTTATCATACATATCAATAACCGGAACATCGTATTCCATCAAATTATCGATGACCCACTGGTTGTATGTACCGGTTCTACCTTCATCCCTACCTACATCTTTAACCACTGCGTCGTAGTCCGGTCGAAACGGGCAGTAGGATGCTGTTACCGCACGGCCAATTAACTTTCTGCCGTCATTATGAAGCGTCTGCAATCTGCCCTCAAACTGACTTTCATATCCCTTTACAAAAATCGGCTTCCATACTTCCTCTAATGTAAGATTCTTCAACGCCTTTAAATACTGCTCTCCAACCTTTGGCCTACCATCCGGCAAGCGTTCTCCCTTCCAGTGTGGGGTTAACGCGATAATGTCTTCTCTATTATTAAATCTCATAATCAGTTCTCCTCAATTGCCTGTAATAACCCTCTTAAATACCCAATTGCAAACAATCTGCCAATTGCGGTATATCCCGCAACCTCCTGCTTTTCCCCTGCCATTAACGGCACATGGTCCACACGAATCGGGACATCCACACCACATTCCTTATAAAGCCTCAGTATTTTAGCCATATCGATTTCACCGTTATCATGAAATGTTTCTCTGTAATTTAGCTTGTGCCCGGTTGTATTTCTGAAATGCACAAAGAAAATTTTCTCTGCCAATTCAGGAATGACCTTGTACAAATCCTCGCCCATAATGTGATACGTTGCCTGACACATGGTGACACCCAGCATATCAGATGGATATATATCATAAACAGCCTTCTTGATATTGGCGTAGTTAATCATAATACGCTCTACATCTCCCAAACGTGGCACCGGCGGGTCGTCCGGATGAAGCGCTAATTTAATGCCATATTTTTCTGCATAAGGGATAACAGCTTTTAAGAAATATTCGTAATTAGCCCAAAGTTCTTCTGCTGTAATCTTTGCGCCTGTTGGCTTGAACTCGTTTATATCAAACCCTGTTACAAGCGCCTCCCCACGTTCCTTAATAGAACTGTCCGTACGAAACCATCCGATGTGGGCCATCCAGTTAAAACAAATACAACGAATGTCCAGCTTGTCCATAATCGGTAGCATTTTTATTACTTTTTCAATGGATTCGTCTCTGAATTCATCACCTGCTTTAATATGATCATGCACTTCATTGGGCATTGGCTCGACGACTACGGGCTTAATACCAAAATCCATGAAATTTTTGTGCACTGTCTCCCAATGAGAATAGTTCGTCAAGTCAAAATCCACTGTTTCCGGAAGTCTAATGGTGCCGGTTTTTACACCGCACTGCTTTGCAAAGTCCCAAGTTAGATCTCTGGGGCTTCTGAAGTAATCATTTAAAATCATCGTTTTCTCCTTTTGCGCTCTCAAATCGACCAATCAAACAATCTTATACACCACTTAATGTAAGGAAGCCGCCATCCAACGGGATGGTAACACCGGTTACGAAGCTGCTTGCATCCTCATCCAGTAAAAATTTGATACATCCAAACATTTCATCCGCTTCACCAAATCTGCCCATTGGCGTGTGGTCGATAACCTTCTGACCTCTCGCTGTAAGGCCAGTTTCTACGGTACCCAAATATACCTTAGAGCGCTCATTTACGATAAAACCGGGTGCCACTGCGTTAATACGAACACCTGCTTCGCCAAAGTATGCTGCGAGAGACTTCGTGAAATTCTCTACTGCTGATTTTGCCATAGCGTATGCGAAATTTCTTGTAAGTGGGCAATAAGTATTCATAGATGCAAAGTTTACGATGCTACCTCTTCCTTCTTTTGCCATATATTTTGCAAAAGCTAAGATTGGATATACAGTACCCATTGTGTTTAATCTAACAGTGCCTTCAAACGCCTGCATATCTATATTGTATAGACCTCTCACTTCTTCCGGACGGTCTTCTTCTAATTCTCTTGGGTCAAATTTTGCAATGCTTGTAGTCGCTTTTGCGCTATTACCACCTGCACCATTAACCAAGAAATCAACTTTACCGAACTCAGAGATAACTTCATCAGCCAACCCATTGATAAGTTCCTGATTTGTCACATCACAAGCGTAAGATTTTACTTTTACGCCACATGCCTTTGTAGCTTCTTCTGTCTTCTTTAATTCTTCTAAAGAAAGACCAACTAACGCCAGGTCACAACCACACTTTGCTAAACCCAAAGATACCTGAGAACAAATAACACCACCTGCTCCTGTTACAACTGCCACTTTCCCTTTGAAATCCATTTTAATCTCCTTTTCGTTAATTTTTTATACTAATTCAAAACTATTTTCGTAACATAATTTTTGAGCGATTTTTTCCAACAACGCAAAATCGTCCGGAAGTTCACCGCTCGCCACCTTATCGCCCATCCAGCCGCATAGAATGCGTCTAAAATATTCGTGACGAACAAATGACAAAATACTGCGCGAGTCCGTTGTCATGCCTATAAAGGTAGATAACACACCGTATGATGAAATCATATCTAACACATTGCGGATGCCTACTGCATGATCACACCACCACCAAGCCGGCCCCAACTGCACCTTGGCTGCTACACCATCTTCTGAAAATGAACCGGTAATGATTGCCATTGCCGCACTGTCCGCCGGGTTTAACGTAAATAAAATTGTTCTTGGCAGTCCACCCTCGGAATTTTCTGCATCGTGCAATAGTGCAATCAAAGAATTGATATCGCAAGGTGAACCAATTGCAGCATAGCCGCCTGCCGGACCCGCAATTTGCAAAAGTCTGTCGCTCGTTTTTCTATGTGCACCTATATGTAACTGCATCGCCCATTTTCTCTTATTGTACTCACTTGCGAGGAATAAAAGGATACAAGAGCGAAGCTGTACCTCGTTGTATTCTCTGCCTGCAATTGCATCCAAAAAACGCATTTCATTATTGCCATCATCTGTCACATAGCTAAAACCATCATCTAGCGCGTGGTCTGCAAAACGGCATCCCGCTTTATCAAAGGCATCTAAACGTTCCTTAATTGCTTCTAAATACTGCGACAAAGTTTTAATTTCCATGCCTGTTGCTTTTTCTAAATTTGCTACATGTGTTGCTGTCGGCGCAACCATATCGTCACCTCTTAAAGAAGGTGCTAAATTATCTTTCCCCACAAAAAAAGAAACATCATCTGCTATCGCACAACATGGCGCAGAATAGGCAATACCGAATTTATCTAAAATTCTGTTGTTGGAACAGTCAGACTTCTCCAACAATTCCTTGGTGCGGTTCCAAATAAATTCTGCACTGTCTGGATTTAATGGCACATCAATGTCGAATACTCTTTTAAGCTCTAATTGAGACCAAATATAAAGTGGATGCCCCACCAACATCGGAAGACTTTCCATCCATTTTAAAAATTTCTTGTAGTTGTCTGCTGCCCCTGTAATATAGAACTCGTCTACTCCCAGAATACGCATGGCACGGTGCTTATATGGGTCAGGTGCAATCCACAATTCCGTGATATCAGAGAACCTTCTGTCACCCTGCAAATCTGACACATTCAGGTGATTATGAAAATCAATAATTGGTAAATTCGATACAGACGCAAACAATTTCTTGGAAATCTCTGTATTAAGTAAAAAGTTCTCATTCATATTTCATTCCCCGTTTCATTTAGATAACAGCACACCTTTTTGTCCAATTTTTCAAACATCTCATCTATCCTCATTTTGCGTTATTCCATAACCATTTTTACCGCAATATCCTTTGTTTTCTTGACTTTAATCATATTATATGATATTTTTCATTTACACACAATTTTTTATACTTACAAAAAAATGCTCATTCTTTACATTACACGGAGGATGTTCTGTATGGTAAAAGAGGAATTTATGTATCCGGAGCTACTGCATGCCAGAAGTTATCACTCTATAGATTATTCAATCAAAAACTATCCCGAACGAGAAGCAGAGTTTTTTGAAATCAGCATTTACATCGAAGACAACGGTACCCTTTACCTGAATGGCACCGAACATCGCATTCAACGCGGCGATGTTCGTTTCACACGCCCCGGAGATATTTTGCGTACCGATATTCCTTTCCATGCTCTCTCCATGGTCCTCCGCTTTGGACAGGATAATACGGCATACAACCACAATTTTATTGACCGCATTCCTTCTTTTTTTCATTGCGACGAAGAAACCATCCATATGTTTGAGTCCATTATCCAGCTGAATTCCTCCATGTCTACCGGCGACAAGATACTGATGAATGCGCATGTTTTGCAGTTATTGCACCATTTATATACTTTTATTAATCAAAAAAGACCGATACCGCAAGCAATACAGATGTGCCTAGATTATATAAAGGAGCATTACGACCAGGTAATCACATTAAACAACCTGGGCGAAATTACAGGCTATGCCCCACTGCATGTACACCGCCTTTTTAAAGAGTATGTAGGGCAAACACCTTGCGAATATTTACAAACGCTGCGTATGCTTCATGCACGCAACCTTCTGGACACCACTACGCTTTCCGTCTGTGAAATTACCAACGCAGTGGGTTTTCGCTCTTTGTCCAGTTTTCAGGCGCTGTTTAAAAAATCCTTCGGTATCAGCCCCGGTAAATATCGAAAACGCTCTGAAATATAAAAGACCTTAACACAGGAAATTAAAAAAGCAATTTGCTGTACCTTAATTCTTACAGATGGCAAGCATTCTTCTATCTCATCGTAAATATCCATTTAAAGCAAAATAGTGTCATTTTTACGGCAAGATACTTACTTGCTTTTACATCGCCAAAACTATAATATCATGTATAAGAACTTATATTTCAACGAAAGATGCAGCGGATTGTCATGGTAGCATGGGGTCCGAAAATTCGGAGGGAATTTGTATGAATAAGGAATACGGAATTGTAGTGGTCGGGTGCGGATACATTGGAGAAGAACATCTGGCCGATATCTATTACCGTGATAATATACGAATCGTGGCTGTTGTGGACTGGGATTCGAACAAAGCCCAACTAATGGCAAAAAAATATGGTGCCTCCGAATACGGTACAGATTACACGCACTATCTGAATCGGAATGATGTGGATATTGTAATCATTGCAACCTATGTGGATTCTCATCTTCATATTATGAAGGACTGTGTAAATGCCGGCAAGCATGTACTTTGTGAAAAACCAGTAGCTTCTACCAGAGCAGAAGGAGAGGAATTCTTCCGAATTGCCGAGAAAAGCACTGTTCAGGTGTTGGTGGGTCATATCCTGCGGCACAACCGTTCGTATCAAAAGGTAAAAGAACTGATAGATGCAGGAACCATAGGCGATCTGCGTCTCATTCATTTTGTGCAGAATCACCATGCACTGGACTGGCATCGATACCGCAGGCTTTTGGAGGACTGCCCTCCCATTCTGGACTGCGGTGTCCATTATCTGGATGTGATGCAGTGGATTTCTGGGCAAAAAATAACTGAGATCCAAGGAAACAGCATATCCTTGGATCCGGATTCTCCCTGCGATAATTATTGTACGGTTCAGCTATCCCTTTCCGGCGGTTGCCATGGATTCTACGAAGCCGGCTGGAGTCGAAATTTAAGAGCATACAACTGCAAGGAATTCATCGGGGAGAAAGGATATATCCACCTCACCCTAAGGGCAGACCGACAAGCCGACAAAGAGGAAGGAGACCTTATTGAGATATTCTACAGCGAGTCAGAGAAACACGAAATCATCAATCTTCCTGCCAAGTACAAAGATATGAATGCACAACTGCAGGAACTGATCAATCGAATCGAAGGTCATCCGGAAAACAGCTTTACCCTACAAGATGCGAAAGAGGCATTCTTAGTTGCCATTAATGCTGTGGAAAACGTGAAAACACCAATTCTCACAACTGTATCGAAAAATCCTATTAAACAAAAAACACCTCCAAAGTAGTCTTGGTTATTTACCTTGTCTACTTTGAAGGCATCATATCAGATTCAAAAATCCCCCAGTTATGAACACAGAATCATTTATATCGCTCAACGTCTTCTTTTTGAAAGATCCACATGAGCTTCTTCCCAGAAAAGAGTATCTTCAACGGGCTTGTTGTCTATTTGCCAGAAATAGTTCATTACGTCCTCAGGACGGAAGCCGGTGGCATTCGTCTCATCAAGCCACTTTCTAAATTCGTTTTCTTCTATGAAAAGTTCCGATTCAAAATTCGTTGCATTATCAATCAAATATGATAAGAAATTGGATACAACGGGATCAGACAACTTATCCAAAGCAAAAGTACAGACAATAAGATTTCCGTTTCCTACCTTAAAGGAGAATAAATGGGAAAAACGGCGAAGAGTGTCGTCTTCCTGGAAGGTTTTAATTCCTTCGATGAGTCCCTTCATTCTGTCTCTAACAGGCTTATCTACACCAATCACATGTTCCTTCACCTTGCAGGGGAAGTGGTCCAGATTCACCTTGTATCCTCCTTCAAGAAGAGGCTGCATATTAAGGTCAAAATACTTTTCGCTTCCCAAAGCTTTTCTGAGACCTTCGTGAGCTATCACTCCGCCCAAATTGCTTCCTCTGTCCCAGATACAAGGTTTGAAACGTTCCAGTGTACTCTGCATTTGCCATTTGTTGCGCTCCGCCATATATTCGTAGAAGAGAACAACGGTTTTCCCTTCAGACAGCTTATCGAATACGTTTTCACCGAAGGTATCCGTAACGTATAGATCGCTTTTCTCTGGTCCGGAGGAAAGATATGATTTGAGGCTTTCGTTTGAAATCTCCGTTTCGGGAGAAATTGTTTGCTTGATTGCCGGGTAAAGCCATATTTCCCATTCATTTTCAACAGTAATGTCCTCAGAAGAAAATACGGCTTTTAGGACTGCACAACGTGCCTTTCCCGTTGCCTTGGGAGTAATTTTCAGCTTTGCCAAAGTCTGCAGTCCGCCTGCAAGCATATACTTTTTGCCGCAGAATAATTCTTCGTCGTCGAAATATACAGCAAGGGTTCCTGATATCTCAGGAGAAGGCAGAAAGTCAGAGATGCATATATCCACATCGAAGCTTTCATTTTCAAAGTACCATTCGTTTTCTCTGTCCGCAAGAAGCACTAAATCATCATTCATACGGCGCATCCATGCAGGGTCTATGCCCTTATCATCATCAAAAAAGTCAACAATACCGTTTTTGTTTTCGTATTTTAAACAATCTGAAAACTGCAGCATCTCAAATCCGTTCAGTTTTGAAAGGCGAAGCTTTTCGAGGAACATTTTGGTCGCCATAAGTTTCCACTTGCGTGATGCCTTGATGTAATCCGGCATATATTCCTCAAGCCCCTTGCGCTTTATAAGCTCAGGCAAGGTTGTCAAATACTGCGGCTTGCTAATGCCATGATCCGCAAGGTACTTTTCTCCGACTTTAGCGGCGAACGCATCAAACTTTTCATTCAAAGCCACGTAGTCGGGAATATCTATATAATGCATAGCTTCATGAGATAAGGTAGGACGCAACGGTTCTGCGTAACGATGAATTTGCGTAGAAGCGTTACCTGTTTCCCTTGCAGTTTTCATCGGTTCATCATAGGAGGAACCATTGATATGCCACGGGGCATCTGTCATAAACATATCGCCGTGATGCTTGTAAGGGAAGAAATACGCTATGTGCTGACAGAATATATCGGCACTCGTGCGGTCATATTCGCCCCATCCCGAATTGTCCATGATAAGTTTGTTGGGAGCCAGTGCCTTGCCCTGCTCATAGAGTCTGTGAACTTCGGGGTAGTGTCCAGAGTTGTGCATTTCGTTTCCAATACAGAAGATGGCAAGGGAAGGAGAATTTCTAAATTTCAATATGGTCTCTCCCCATTTCTCGTTGTTCATGGCAAGATTTTTCTTTTTTCCCTGCTCATCATAATCATAAGCGAAGCCTATTTCTGTATGCACAAGCATTCCCAGTTCATCAGCGGCACGAACAAAATCCTCTGAGGGAATGGTAGAATGAAATCTTACAAGATTAAAGCCGTATTTTTTGGCCTGTTTAATATTCTTTACTGCAGCATCATAATCACTGCCTCCGGTCATATTGGGATGCTCATGGGCTACAATACCTCTGATGTATCCTCTGAGGTATACAGGAGACCCGTTGAGAAGGACCATTTTGTTCTGCACTGTAGAAAGCGTCATATGTCCGAACCTTACAGTCTCTTCTTCATCAGAAATCGTGTAGAGCACAGGATCATTTATAGACCAAGGGCTAAGAAGCGATGCATCCAGCATTGCAGAGAAGCCGTCCGCCTCCTCCGTTATCTTTAAAACGGGGCATATTACCTCTCTTCCACTCTTGTCTTTAATGAAGAACTTTTCGGTTCTTTTCTCGGTCTTAACAAATAATAGTCCTGCGACTACGTTGCTATATATGTACATAGTTTTAATCCTTTTTTCAATTTGTCAAAGTCCATATTAATTCTATCAAAATCTCATTCAGAAAACAATATATATAGAAACCATAGATTTTCACATATCCGTCAAATATTGTACAAAAAAGCACCGATGTTTTCACACCGGTGCTTCTTGGATACAGTATTTAGATTATACCAGCTCAAGAATTACTTCCATTGCTGCGTCACCCTTACGAAGACCAATCTTTACGATTCTGGTGTAACCACCCTTACGGTCTACATACTTAGGTGCGATCTCATCGAAAAGCTTAGCAACCAAATCTACTTCTTTGGTGTTTCTCTTCTTGCCGGCTGCCTTCTCAGGAACCTCAACTACAGGACACAGAACCTTCATCATCTGACGTCTTGCGTGCAGTCTGCTGGGCATATCCTTCTTGATTTCCTTCTCGATGGTCTCGAACTTAGTTACCTTCTTGCCATCAACAACCTCTTTTACACGCTTGCCATCTTTGTCCTTTACAGGAACCTTTGCGCTAACGGTAACAGTCTCGAAGTTTTCCTTTTCCTTTACAGCCAATGCAATCAAACCTTCAGCGATCTTCTTTACTTCCTTCGCCTTAGCTTCGGTGGTAACGATTTTTCCATTGTAGATCAATGCTGTAACCTGATTCTTCAGTAATGCTTTTCTCTGGGAAGATGTTCTTCCAAGTTTTCTGTACTTTGCCATAATTCTTTCCTTTCTCCAAACATGGTACATCCGGCCACGCTCTTTGGACTTACTTACCGAATGCATTATTCGTTTCCATATAGAGATAAACCACAACCGAACTCATCGGTATTACCGGCCATGGTAGACTCACAAATTATTCCTCGTTGGGATTCAACTGAAGACCCAACTCTTTCAATTTAGCCAAAACTTCTTCCAAAGACTTGCGGCCCAAGTTACGAACCTTCATCATGTCTTCAGGAGTCTTGTTGCACAGTTCTTCTACTGTGTTGATACCGGCTCTCTTCAAGCAGTTGTAAGAACGAACAGACAACTCTAATTCGTCAATGCTCATCTCAAGAACTTTCTCTCTCTCATCGTCTTCCTTCTCTACCATAACCTCTGCGGTCTTAGCATTTTCGGACAGGTCGATGAACAGGCTCAGATGCTCGCTCAGAACCTTTGCAGCCAGGCTGACAGCTTCTTCGGGCATCAAGGTGCCATTGGTAAATACATCCAAGGTCAACTTATCGAAGTCGGTAACCTGACCAACACGAGTATCATCTACCATTACATTTACTCTCTCTACGGGTGTGTAGATGGAGTCAACAGCGATCACGCCGATGGGCAGATCGTCATGCTTATTCTTGTCTGCGCTTGCATATCCACGACCCTTGGTAATGGTCAGCTCCATAAAGAGCTTGGTGTTCTTGCCACTCAGGGTAGCAATTACCAAATCAGGATTCAGAATCTCGATATCGGAATCTGCCTGAATGTCGGATGCACGCACTACGCCTTCGCCCTCAAACTCAATGTAAGCGGTCTTAGGTTCGTTGGTCTCGCTGGAGTTTTTCATAGCAAGACTCTTTATGTTCATAATAATTTCAGTAACGTCTTCTTTTACACCGGGGATAGAACTGAATTCGTGCTGAACGCCTTCAATCTTCACCTGGCTTACTGCTGCTCCGGGCAGGGAAGAAAGCATAATTCTTCTCAAGGAATTACCAAGGGTAATACCATAGCCTCTTTCCAAAGGCTCTGCTACGAAACGGCCAAACTTCTTGTCTTCTGAAATTTCAACAACCTTGATATTAGGTCTTTCGAAATCAAACACTTGAACACCCTCCTTTTAGAATGCACTACGGCTTATTTGGAGTACAACTCGACGATAAGCATCTCATCTACAGGAACGTCAATCATCTCACGAGTAGGAAGATTCTTGATGCTACCCTTCAGGTTATCAGTATCAACATCCATCCACTCAGGTACCAATCTACCGCCGGTAACCTCTACGATGTCCTTATATCTCTGCAAAGATTTTGCCTTCTCGCTGATTTCGATTACATCTCCAGCCTTGATAAGGTAAGAAGGAATGTTTACGCACTTGCCGTTCACCAACACATGCTTGTGACCTACAACCTGTCTTGCTTCTCTTCTGGTTCTTGCGAATCCCATTCTGAAGATAACGCTGTCAAGTCTGCTCTCCAGCATAACCATCAGGTTTTCACCGGTCATTCCTTTCATTCTATCAGCCTTCTCATAATAGTTTCTGAAAGGCTTCTCCAGAACGCCATAGATGAATTTTGCTTTCTGCTTTTCGCGAAGCTGCAAGCCGTACTCACTTACTTTCTTGCCTGCTCTTGCGTTCTGTCTGTTGGACTTCTTGTCATATCCCAAATAGGAAGGCTCCAAGCCCAAAGATCTACATCTCTTTAATACTGGTACGCGATTTACTGCCATTTTATTTTCTCCTTTAAATGATGTTTACAGTAGCCTATGCTACCTTCTTCCAACCTAGTTTGTTACTAAACTCTACGTCTCTTGGGGGGACGGCATCCATTGTGAGGAACGGGAGTTACGTCACGGATACTTAATACCTCCAAACCACATGCTGCCAATGCTCTGATTGCAGCTTCACGTCCTGAACCAGGACCCTTTACAAATACGTCTACGGTCTTCAATCCATGTACCAAAGCAGCCTTTGTAGCTGTTTCAGCTGCCATCTGTGCAGCATATGGAGTAGATTTCCTTGAACCTCTAAATCCCAGACCGCCGGCACTTGCCCAGCTAAGAGCGTTACCCTCAGCGTCAGTCAATGTAACAATTGTATTGTTAAAGGAAGACTGGATATGTGCCTGTCCGCGTTCAACGTTTTTCTTAACGCGCTTTTTTGTTACTTTTTTTGCAACTTGTTTAGCCATTTTTAAACTAACCTACTTTCTCATTTTTGTTTACAGTTACTTAGCCGCTTGCTTACTTCTTCTTATTAGCAACGGTTCTCTTAGGACCCTTACGGGTTCTAGCATTGTTCTTGGTATTCTGACCACGAACGGGAAGACCTTTACGATGACGGATACCACGATAGCAACCGATTTCCTGAAGGGTCTTGATGTTCAAAGCAACTTCACGTCTCAAGTCACCTTCCACCATAACGCCCAACTTTTCAATAGCGTCTGCAATCTTCTTTGTTTCATCGTCGGTAATGTCTCTTACTCTGGTATCGGGATTTACACCTGCTTCTGCCAAAATCTTGTTTGCAGTCGCTCTGCCGATTCCATAGACATAGGTCAAACCGATTTCAATTCGTTTCTCTCTAGGTAAGTCAACACCTGCGATACGAGCCATTTACGTTTCCTCCATTTTTCTGCACCTGACTATGGTGCTATGAATTGTTTCCGCCTAAGCGGTGTTTGGCGCTTCTTGGTCTGTTATTGTTTGCGCCATTTGTTACTAATTGATTGGGGTTTTCACCCAATCGGACACATTCATCCGATCCATCTACGTCGTCTGAATACACGCAGTATCAAGAAGTAATCTCCGGTAAGCTCTATCCTGTGTTTTATGATAATCAGTGCTTTCGCACTGTCAGCCGCACATAAAAACCGGACAAGAACTCACTACCTTTCCACAGTTTCCACTGTGTCAAGCGGTGATTATCCCTGTCTCTGTTTGTGCTTCGGATTCTCGCAGATTACTCTGATGCGTCCTTTTCTCTTGATGATTTTGCATTTCTCGCAAATTGGTTTTACTGATGATCTAACCTTCACGTTAAAACCCTCCTTTCAAAAAAGACCGTTTTAAATTATATCATAGGGCTTTCCTATTGGCAACCCCTATTTTTCATTATTTTTTTAGTACCCTTTTTTTGATTTTTTACTCACTTGGGCTGTCTGTGTTCCTTAACACTCTGACACACTCCACACCGATGCATGCAAATGCCATGGCGGTCAAGGCAATGATACGGAATGTGAATCTGGCGTGCAGCGCACAGTGATGTTGCACCACCGTAATCCAAACAAAGGGACTGAGGGCAATCAGCAGGTAGGGAATCAAAATAGAAATTGTCGGCTTCACGCCACCCTTCCGTGCCGTGAGCACAACCAACGCCACTACCACTACTGCCAACGCAATTGCTACTATACTATATATAGGAAGAAAGTACTCCTGCAAATTGATGCCCATAACATAAAATGCACCGTTGAAGCGGGGTCTTCCGCCAATGGCTTCCGTCCGTCCGATGACATTCCATACCGCATCTCTTATGGTGCCGGTCTGCAATGTCACATCGGAAATAATCCACTTCATGGCCCACATGCCTATGTATCCAATCCCCCAACCAATGGTGTTGATTGCCAGATGGCTAATCCTTTTTCCCAAGTTATTTTCTTCTGACATGAGGAAATAAACACAGAGAGGTACGCCTAAAGTAACCAGCGGATAGGTCAGGAAATCAAAATATGCTGTAGCAATACCTACACACAAGAAAAATTCGCCATAGAGTTGTTTCTCTGCAAGCCACTTGTGTTTCCACATCTGTATCAGGAGCGCCACCAATGTAATCACCCAGCACACCGACATGGTCAGGGATACATGCATCAGCACTGGTTTCATAAACAACATTCCCACAGCCAATGCAATGGGGACTGCTATCGTCTTCTTTTTCACTGCCAGCCAAATCACTGCCACTAACAAGAGCAGCTGCAGCGCAATTCCTATGTAAACAGTGGTCTGCCAAGAGAAAATGGTAAGCAAAGGTTTGAGGTACATCAGGTATCCGTGCCAATATCTGGCATAGGTACGCAGATACATTTCGGAAGCATCCGCTCCCTCTCCCAATGCCTTCAGGGTGTCCAGCGCCTGCCAAACCACCTCGTCGCCCAAATCTCTGTGATATGCCCATACGGCATGCTCGTAAGCAGATTTTCCCTCGATATCTTCCAGTGCATTCTGTACCATGATGGCATCCGTGAAGGATTCCTTGTGTTTAAAAACATACTGAAGGAAGTCTCCCTCCGGTAATTCCTCACTCATCATCACCGGGACATCGGATAGCACATGGTTTCTCACAGGCTCCGCCGGCAGAGCAAAGACAAGGGTCAGCAGCAAAATGCCAACCAGCGCGCTGCCAAGCACCAACACAAATGCATTTCGAATCCATTTGAGGATTTGTGCCTTCATTTATTTGTCTCTCCAGATGATGCGTCCCTTGCTCAAGTCATAGGGGGAAAGTTCCAAAGTCACCTTATCACCGGGCAAGATACGAATGAAGTTCTGGCGAAGCTTACCGCTGATGTGTGCCAATACTTTGTGTCCGTTTTCCAACTCTACCTGAAACATGGTGTTGGGCAACTTCTCGATTACTGTTCCTTCAATTTCAATTACATCACTCTTTCCCATAAAATCCTCCATTATTCATTGTGATATTATTTTATCGGGTTCTTGTTTATTAAATCTCTATCCTATTATTTTCCTTCGGTTGCCAAATACTTTTTGATTTCGTATTTGATTTCCTCCGGATACACCTTGCTGCCTTGTTTGATTTTCTCTATCAACTCAACGGGCACAAATACATCAATAGGTTGAATGTGTTTCCTGCTTTTCTTCTTGCTTTTTTCCGGCGTCTTTGTCTTACCGTCGCACAGATACACAAACCGGCCCTCTTCCCGAACCACGACATACAGCGTGTCCTTATCATGACCCGCTTTAGCCTTCACGAACTGTCCTACCATATCCTGTCACTCCTTTTCTTATGAAAGAGTCAGAATCTCAGGCTCGCCGTCAGTAATCAGGATGGTGTTCTCATAATGGGCTGACAGGGAACCATCCGCTGTCACCACCGTCCAACCATCATCCAACCACTCTACATCCGCCCGTCCCATATTAATCATGGGCTCGATGGCCAGAGTCATACCGGCACGAAGTTTGGGACCTCGCTTAATCTGCTGAAAATTAGGTATCTGAGGATCCTCGTGCAGGCTGGTGCCGATCCCGTGACCCACCAGGTCTCTGACAATACCATACCCATAGGGTTTTACATACGCCGCAATGGCATTGGAAATATCATGTAGATGATTTCCTTCTTTTGCCATTTTTATACCTTCGAAGAAGCTCTGCTTCGTCACCTCAATCAGCTGCTTTGCTTCAGAAGTAATTTTTCCCACCGGCAAGGTCCTGGCAGCATCGGAATGATACCCTTTATAAATCAGACCCATATCCAGGCTGACAATATCCCCCTCCTGCAACACACGGTGCTTGGTAGGGATGCCGTGTACCACCTCATCATTCACGGACACGCACACACTGGCAGGATATCCATGATAGTTCTTGAAGTTGGGAATGCAACCCATTTTGCGAATCAGGGTGTCGCACATAATATCGATTTCCTTGGTGGAAATCCCGGGGCGAACAAATTGTTCCATCTCTTTATGCACTTGGGAAAGCAATCTGCAGGACTCCCGCATCAATGCGATTTCCTGCTCATTCTTTATGATAATAGCCATAACTATATGCCATCCTTATCCAAGAATTGCTACGATATCCGCAAAGACTTCGTTTTTATCCTTTGCACCATCCACAGTGCGAAGCACACCTCTTGCCTGATAAAAATCAATCAGGGGCTGGGTCTGCTCATGGTATACATTTAAACGCTTCAACACAGTCTCAGGCTTATCATCATCGCGCAATATCAACTCGCTGCCACAAGCATCACAAATCCCCTCTACCTTGGGCGGAATATGCACCAGATGATAGGTACCTCCACATTTCAGGCAAGCTCTTCTGCCGGACATTCTGTTGACGATATTTTCATCTGCCACATTCACATCAATAGCGAAGTCCACCTGCTCGTTTCTCTCCTGCAATGCCTTCTCCAAAACCTCCGCCTGGGGAATGGTTCTGGGATAGCCGTCCAGCACATATCCCTTTTCGCAATCGGGCTGGGATACTCTGTCCAGCAAAATCTTCACAGTCAGTTCATCGGGAACCAACTGACCTGCGTCAATATATTTCTTTGCTTCCACACCAAGGGCTGTACCACCCTTGATATTCGCACGGAAAATATCTCCCGTGGAAATGTGGGGAAGTCCGTATTTCTCTGCAATCATTTTGGCCTGGGTACCCTTACCGGCACCGGGTGCTCCCAACATAACAACCTTCATAGTCACTCCTTCTTTGTCCCTGAGGACAACGCTCCATATATTTTAAAGCATACTTAAGTTCATTGTACTTATTTTGAAGACGATTTGCAATCCTTTTTTGTATTGTTTTAAGGAAAATAAAAACCGCCCGCCTTGTTTCCAAGGCGAGCGGTCTAACGCTTCATATTACCAATTCAGTTTTCTCTTACCTGCATATGCAGCGCGCAATGTTGTAATGTCAGAGTTTGTAAGCTCTGTATCATTATTTACATCGCATGTCAATGCCATCAATGCGTTGGACGCAGATGTTTTGTTTGAGAAAATTGCTGCCAGTCTGGTGGCATCAGAGTTGGAAACTGTTCCATCTCCATTGACGTCACCTACATATCCAATTGACAGAATTGTATCTGCAGTCATATTCGTTGCAGTAAAGCTATATCCTTCAGAAGCAGTTGTTGCAGTCAGACGAGTGTAAGTCTGTCCGCCGTCGTAACTTACTGCTACGAAACAAGCCTTCTCACATGCTACAGTGAAGGTGTTGTCACCCTCTACCCAGCCACCTTCGGGTGCTGTGATAGTAGCAGGTGCCTCTGCATCGGCGGTATTAATATTGATGGTCAACTCCTCACCAATACCCGGGTTGGGTGCTGCAGTAGGCTCTGCTGTAGGCTCCGCAGTAGGTTCTACGGTAGGCTCTTCTGTGGGCTCTGCTGTAGGTTCGGGAGTAGGTTCAGGAGTGGGCATCGGCGTAGGCATAATCTGCTCATCTGTACCATATACCTTCAGGTTGTCGATATACAAGTGAGTATCGATGCCGGTAGCACCCTCTTCCAAAGTTTCCTTGTTTGCTGCGATTCTAATGTACTTGAATGCAGGAGTCTGATCTTCACCGGAGAACTGACTTGTAATTCCGGCTTCAATCATCTCGCCATTCCAGAAATAAGCATATGTCTTAGTCTCTCTGTCAAGGATCCACTTCAAATGTGCAAACTCACCCTTGGTGTAATCTGCCACTTTGCTCTTTACTGCAGAACTTGCAAATCTCTCCAAACTATCGTCGTTCAACTGGAAGTTGGTGATTGCATAGTTTCCATTACCGGTCATACGGATCTGGTAGCCGGTGGTCTTAGTGTCTTCACCATTGATTGCAACATCAAGTTCTACAACAGCATATCTTTCCTTTTCTACCGCACTACCCATAGAGAACTGTCTGTCCTCATTGAGAGTGATGTGCAGAGGCAGGTCATATTGTCTTGATACTCCACTATTTGCATCAACATCTAAGTTAGTGGAAACTCCCATTTCGATACAATAATCATCTGCATCAGCGCCGTCAAATACGGTGTTCTTTGCAATGACTGTTGCTCTATTATGGTGATAGCTGAGTGCCCAGCTGGATTTCCAGTAATCACCGGTCAATTTATATGCCATAGTTCCCAGCGCATACTCTTCATATCCTGTATCAATTACATAAGGAGTATAAGTAGGTGCGGGAGTGGGTTCCGGTGTGGGTGCGGGAGTAGGTATCTGGTTATCATCAGATACATACAACTTCACATTGTCAATATAGAGCTTGGTATCAACACTTTCAACACCTTCTGCCAATTCCTGCTTAGGCAAGGAAATCAAAATGTACTTCAATGCAGGAGTCTCTGTCTCTCCGCCGAACTGAGCTTTTACATTCTCCTCTACCAACACACCATTCCAGAACCATGTGTAAGTCTTGTTTTCTCTGTCGAGAACCCATTTCAGTTTTCCTACCTCACCCTGAGTATAGGCATTCTTAAGGTCCTCTCTCAATCCTGTCACAGTCGCAGAACTAACATGACGTCCCATGCGCTCTGTGCTCAACTTAAAGTTAGTCAGTGCATAATTACCATCGCCTGCGATACGTATAAGCACATCGCCCTGCAGCGCATCGTCACCTGCAACCTTCAAGTCAACTTCAAATACCAGGTACTTGTCTTCTGTCACTGCACTTCCAAGTGCCAACCACTTCTCTTCTGCAATGCTGATATTCCAAGGTGAATCATAATAGCGTTCAGCACCGGTTACGGAGGGAGTCAGCTCTAACCAGTTGTCAGCGCCTTCCTTTGCCACAACAACACCTTGATTGTGATTGTAGCTCAAGCCCCATTTACCGGTCCAGTAATCACCGGATATCTGATGGGACATAGTGCCAACGGGACGAGCATTGAAGCTCTCGTTCATGATGTAACCTGCAGGCAGAGGATCTGCTGTAGGGCCGGGTGTAGGCTCTGCGGTAGGTTCTGCGGTGGGTGCAGGAGTGGGTTCAGGAGATGCTGTAGGAGCAGGGGCGTCCTCCTGATAAATCTGGATGTTATCAATGTACATTGTAGCATCTGCAACTGCCTCAGTCTCAGCGATAGAGCAGAAACGAAGCGCCCATATTGCAGAAGGGTTCACAGGAATATATGCCTGTGTGGTTGCTACAGAAGTAACCAACTCACCATCCAAATACCAGCTTGCATTATTGTTAAGCAAGTTGTTAGGCACAACATACTTCAAATGTACGAATTGATCTTTTGCTATGGTGGTTGACTGTCTCATACCACTGGTCCATGAGTTAGACCAGTTAGAACCAATCAAGTCATCCTTCAACATAAATACGGTAGTACGAGCAAAGTTGCCCTGGGTATTACCAATCTGAATACCAAAACCACTGGTCTTATCGCCGGAGATTGCGATATCCATCTCCACAACGATATTCTTGGTTGCAACTTCTGCTGTGCTGTCAAAAGCATATGTAGTTGTATCATCCAAGATAAAGGTATATTGACCTTCCTTGCTCAACTCGATATCTTTTGCATTGATTGCCAAACAATAGTCATCTGCAGCCGCTTTAAAGCCAGCGTCCTGCTTGGATACAACCACACCTGCAGGTGCATATGCTGCAGCTGCGGTCCACTGTGCACCGTTACCTGCGGTACCTGCTACTTCCTGACCTGCCTGATAATTATCAAAGGTCATAGGATTGTAGGTAGGTGCAGGAGTGGGCATCTGATTGTCATTAGACAAATACATCTTTACATCATCTACATACAGCTTGGAATCCAGCGTATCACCTTCTTCGATGGTCTCCTTGAAAATCTGGAAACGTACGCCGCATACCTGCTTACAACTTGTAGTGTACAGAGCCTTGATATTCTCCTCAACCAATTCTCCATTCAGGAAATAGGTTACCGCTCTGGTCTCTCTATCAACAACAACCTTGATGTGCTGCATTTCGCCCTTAGGCACTGCTCTACGGCTTGACTCGGTGAACGCATCAGCACCACTGGTATTGTGCTGTCTTACGATAGAATCATCGTACAGACGAAGTTTCAAGATACCGATATTGTCATGTGAATTTACCCAAATGTTATAACCATTTGTCTTGGTATCTTCACCCTTAACAGCTACGTTCATTTCTACAATCACGTATCTGTCTTCCACTCCCTCTACTCCAAGAGTAGGAATAAGAGTAGCATCAGAAACATTCATGTTGAAAGGTACGTCATAATTTCTTTCATCCAGGTTTGTGGTAGGAGTGAACTGCAGGCAGTAATCGTTTGCTGCTGCATCTGCATCGAATGCCTCCTGCTTGGAAACTACGATACCATTGCTATGGCAGTAGCTCAGGCCAATGCCACCTTTCCAATAATCACCAACTAATGTATGGAGCATATTGCCGGTTGCAAACTCTTCAAATCCTGTATTGATGTAAGTACCCTCGAACACAGGAGCCTCGGTGGGCGCAGGAGTAGGTTCTGCAGTGGGTGCAGGAGTGGGCTCAGCAGTAGGTGCAACAGTAGGAACAGGGTTCTCATCCACACCGTAGATCTTAATGTTATCTAAGTACAGTCTGGAATCAATGTAATCCTCACCTTCCGCTGCTGCATCTGCATATACACGGATGTGTATCTGGCTGAATTGGGTTGCGGACTTATACAAATCTGCAATGCCTGTTTCTACTACCACACCATCCAGCAGGTAGGAATAGGTCTTAGCCTCTCTATCCAGTACCCATGTCAAGTGAGCGAACTCACCTGCAGTGTACTCTGCAACTTCATTGTATTTACCGGAACTTCCTGTATGGATACGTCCCAACTTGTCATTGAACAATCTCAACTGGGTGGTAGAAACGTTGCTACCAGGGCCGAAGAAGATACCATAACCATTGGTCTTGTATGCTTCACCGCCGATGGCTACATCCATCTCTGCAACAACGTATCTTTCTGCGTCAACTGCTTCACCCATAGAGTATGCTCTGGATGCATCCAAAGTAAATCTAAAGTTCAGCGTCTGAACAGGATCGGGCTTAAATTCATAGCAGTAGTCATCTGCTGCCGCGGTAGCGTCGATGGTATCCTTCTTGGATACAACCACACCGTGTGCAATCCAGTTACCACAATCCAAACCGCCGGTCCAATAATCTCCCTTTAAGGATCTGATGTATGCATGACCCAATTCGAAGTTATCAAATGTGATGTCCGCAGACATAGGATTATAGGTAGGCGCAGGTGTAGGTTCAGGTGTAGGTTCAGGTGTAGGCATCTGATTATCATCGGTTGCATACAACTTCACATTATCAATATACAACTTGGTGTCAACACTATCCTGTCCTTCTGCCAAGGTCTGCTTGGGCAGGGAGATATAAATGTATTTCAACGCAGGTGTCTGTGCTTCTTCCGGGAACTGAGCACGAATGTTCTGCTCTATCAATTCACCATTCCAGAACCAGGTATATTTCTTGGTTTCTCTGTCAAGTACCCATTTCAAACTTCCTGTTTCACCCTGGGTATAGGCATTCTTATTATCCTCTCTCAAGCCTGTAGCAGTACTGGAGTCAACATGACGTCCCATACGTCCATTACCCAACTTGAAGTTGGTGATTGCGTAGTTGTTCACACCACCCATACGGATAGCAACGTCACCCTGCAGTGCGTCATCACCTGCAATCTTCAAGTCAACCTCAAATACCAGGTACTTGTCCTCTGTTACTGCACTTCCGAGTGCCAATTGCTTCTCTTCAGCAATATTAATATTCCAGGGCGCATCAAAATAATATGTAGCACCGGTTACGGAAGGAGTAATCTCCAACCAGTTATCACCGGTTACTTTTTCTGCAACAACGCCCTGAACGTGATTGTAGCTCAAGCCCCATTTACCAACCCAGTAATCACCGGATAACTGATGGGACCTCGTGCCAATTTCACGTGCATCAAAGTTCTCATCCACAATGTAATTATCAATTACACTTGCTTCAGTCACTTGTGCCGGTACTGTACACAAACCAGCCACAAGCAGTACGCTCATTAAGAGCATAAAGATCTTTCTCATCGTTTTTCCTCCTCTTTATTTTTTAGGATTGATGCTTTTACACATCTATGGCAAAATTATATCTTAATTCCGTCAATTATTCAATAGGTAATGTTCGAAATTACAAACATTTTCCCATTTTTCGTTTTCTTAATTTTTGCGTGGTATTAGGACAAATATTTTTGAATCGAATTGACAATGTACTTCTACAGAAGTATACTTATTTCGTAATAACTCTAAAAACAGGAGGTGAATACATGAGCAATCTAGTCCTATATCACGGTTCTCCCGAAATCGTGCAACGCCCTACTTTCGGCAAGGGCAAGTCCTATAATGATTACGGCCAGGGATTCTACTGTACAGAACATTTGGAATTGGCGAAAGAATGGGCGTGTACTGAGAATGTCGATGGTTACGCCAACAAATATCAAATAGATACGTCTGGGCTTTCCATATTAAATCTGTCTTCCGATGATTATACAATCCTGCACTGGTTAGCACTACTGATGGAATATCGTAAATTTCGCATCTCCACGCCCGTCATGAAACAAGGTTCCGAGTGGTTGCGAGCGCACTTTCTTCCCGACTTAACATCCTATGATGCCATCATCGGATATCGGGCGGACGACTCCTACTTTTCCTTTGCCAGAGCATTTATCAATAATGAGATATCTCTGGCACAACTATCCCGCGCCATGCGGCTTGGTAAACTAGGAGAACAATTTGTATTGAAAAGCCCCACAGCATTTGAAAGAATCAGTTTCCTATCCTATGAAACTGCAGACAACAAGGAATATTATGCAAAAAGAAAAGCCAGGGACGACGAGGCACGTGCTGCCTATCGGCTGGAGGCAGGCAAGGGCGATATCGGGGGATTGTTCATCCGCGATATTTTACAGGAGGAGGTGTTACCCAATGACCCACGCTTACGATAGCGAATACTTAGATGACGCCATGCGAAGTTTGGGAGAAGCCATGGACTATGCCACCAACAGTTGCGGCATAAATATGGATGACTTCCTGAAATTGTTCATAAGCACAGGATATGCACAGCAATTTGCCGCAGGGGTGCCTAAATATCTGTCCGGCACTTCCGGCACAGAGCTGGCCATGGATGTGTTCACCGGCTCCGGGCTCCAAATTGAGTTGCATAAGCCACGGGTGGAATATGACTACTCGAAAGAATACTGGTGCGGATGGATCCTGGCCTATTATCAGTGGTACACCGGCAGGAATTTCAAGGACATTCAAAAGCACATCTCCATGGAAGACATCGAGAAACTATATGCTACGCTTCACGAGGCTTCCGAAGATAAATATGTAGATGTGGTGAACCGGATTATTCGCAGAAACGCCACACCTACACGACTGCAGACGCAACGCAAAATCGCCGGATACTCCCAACGGGAGCTGGCTGAGAAGGTAGGTGTCAACCTGCGCACCCTCCAGCAATATGAAATCCGCGCCAAGGACATTAACAAAGCCGCCGGTGCTACCCTCTTGGCATTGTCCAAAGCTTTAGGGTGTCGGATGGAAGATTTGATGGAGTATGAGGATAAAGAAATAGAATGATTTTTCCGACGATTGGCGGTAAATTTTTCCGACGAATGGCGAAATCAAAAAACTGCCCACCCTTTTGATATGACCCTTGTCAAGTAGACAGGTTAAATATCAAAGGTGAGCAGTTTTAGTTTTACTTTACCAATTCAATTGTCTCTTGCCGGCATATGCGGCACGCAGAATCGTAATATCAGAGTTTGTAAGTTCTGTATCATTATTTACATCGCATGTTAATGCCATCAACGCGTTGGAGGCAGATGCCTTTTTCGAGAAAATCGCTGCCAGTCTGGTGGCATCGGAGTTAGTAACAGCTCCATCGCCATTGACATCACCCACATACCCAACCGCTAGGATTGTATCTGCCGTCATGTCTTCGGCTGTGAAACGATAGCCCTCTGAAGCAGATGTCGCTTTTAGACGCGTATAGGTCTGACCGCCATCATAACTTACCACTACAAAGCAAGGTTTCTCACATTCTACCGTGAAGGTGTTGTCACCTTCTACCCAGCCTCCTGCCGGTGCTGTAATAGTTGCATGGGCAGATTCTGAACCAGTATTGTTACTGATTTCCAGTTCGGAACTGATGTCAGGGATGGGGGTTGCGGTTGGTTCCGGTGTTGCTGTGGGCTCTGCTGTAGGCCAGGGAGTCGCTGTGGGCAACGGTGTTGCCGTAGGCTCCGCAGTAGGCGCAGGCGTTGCCGATGCCTGCACGGTCACATCGTATTCCACTGTGTTCCAACCACATGTAACCGTCAATGTCTGTGTACCGGTCTTTGTGTTATCAAAACCTGAAATCATATCAACAGTCATGTCGATTGTCTTAGTCGTATCATCATCGAATACAATACTCAATCTTCCGCCCTGAACACTCAGTTCATCCGAATACTGCTTGTAGGTCCTCTTTGTGGGCAACGTATTGATTGAAATCTCTTTTAGTACTCTATCCGCGTTGCACATTTCACATTTCAAGTCATATGTATTAGCGTAACTATGACCGGCGATATTCAATGTTTCTTCCCCAATCAAGCAGAAGAATGAGAGATCTTTTGCTGTTCCATGGTCATACTGAGTGGCACCGCTATTGATTTCAGGTGTTTTTAGATAATAGCAACTTTCGACGTCTGAATCGGCCAACTTAAATAAGATGGGATCAGCATCCACATTCGCAAGATTATAACAATTTATAATTTCTCCAATTGAACCATCACCACAAATTCCGCCTCTGTAATGATCACCACATACATAACCAAAATTGACACAGTCCTTCACTGTTTCACCCCCGTAACCAGCAATACCACCAACATAGGTTGCTTCATCTGGTTCAGCAATTACAGTACCTCGGTTCGTACAGTTATATATATAGTCGCAGGAACCAGCAATTCCACCAACTTCACTTCCCCCATACACATAACCATCAAACGTGCAGTTATTCATGTAGAATACATCTACACAGATGCCTCCCACAGACCAGGCGCCTTTAACATAAGCATTGTTTACGTTTAGATTATTTACCCTAGTGGCCTTACTGAATAGACCCGCACTTGATGTAGTATCAACATATAATCCTGATATTGTGTGTCCGCCTCCATCAAAAGTGCCCGTCAGTCCATCAATTGGTGTCCATTTCCAAAGCACCGATGTATCAAAGGGTAATACACCATCTCTGCCACACGACAGGTCGACATCATTTAACACAATATCCTCTGTCAGCACATAGTTGTTCTTTAACCAATCTCCACTCGCCTGAGATAAGTACGCAAGTTCTTCTGCAGAAGAAATCTCATAATATACCTTACCATCAATTGTCGTGGTTTGAGAAGGTGCCACCGGTACAATAGATGGCATCGGCGTTCCCACAGGTCTCGTTGTAGGCATTGGTGTGGGTGCCGGTGTTGCTGTTGGCTTAGGCGTTGCCGTGGGCTTCGTTGTAGGACTCGGTGTCGCTGTAGGCTTAGGCGTTGCCGTGGGCTTCGCTGTGGGTGCCGGTGTCGCTGTTGGCTTAGGCGTTGCACTTGTTTTTTCAACAATAGTCAGTGTGGTATACGCAGAGGCTCCTTGCTCCCACACCGCGCCATAATCCTTGGTAAACTCCAGATCCTCAACGCCAAGGGTGTACGTCCCTGGTGCCATGTTAGCCGGGACTGTAAAAGTAATTACTGCAAAATCAGTTACGTTCTCCACATTCTCTGCGTCGTCCGACGTCCATCCTGCAAGACCCGTATTCAAGTCGGTTGCTACATTATGATATGCTCCAATTCTAGGACTACCTTCAATTTTTGTGAGTACAAGCCTCTTATCCCAAATAGTTGTAAAACTGATGCCATCTATGGTTATAGGTTCACTCGCCTTCACTGTCATAACGATTGTCTGACTTTTATCGGTCGTCTCAAGCGTAGGGTAATCCAAAACAGCGCTATAAACCACTTTCGGCATTGCTGTGGGCTTCGCTGGGGTTGCCGTCGGAGGCGCCGTGGGGGATGGTGTCGAATCCTCGTGAGAAAGAACACCAAAAGGAATCTCATTTGTGTTTGCGTATCTCTCTGCATAACTACCCGTTTCTCCCCATATAGTAAGTTCTGTGCAGTACTTAAATGCACCAATCCCTATGCTGGTCACACTATTCGGGATTACTATTCTGGTTAAGTCGCTACTAAAAAATGTATAGTTTCCTATTCTGGTCACACTAGCCGGGATTTCTATACTGGTTAAGTTGTAACATTTAGAAAATGCATAATTCCCTATGCTATTCACACTGTTCGGGATTACTATATTGGCTAAGCGGGAACAACTAGAAAATGCATAATTCCCTATGCTTTTCACACTGTTCGGGATTGCTATACTGGTTAAGCTGTAACAATCAGAAAATACATAATTCCCTATGCTGGTCAATTTGTTCGAGATTACTATTCTGGTTAAGTTGCTGCATTTATAGAATGCCTTTTCCCCTATACTGGTCACACTATTCGGGATTACTATACTGGTTAACTTGTTACACTCATAAAATGCATTTTTTCCTATGCTGGTCACACTATTCGGGATTACTATTCTGGTTAAGTTGCTGCATTTATAGAATGCCCATTCCCCTATACTGGTCACATCATTCATGTCTATACTGGTTAACCCGTTACATCCATAAAATGCATAATCCCCTATGCTGGTCACACTGTCCGGGATTACTATACTGGTTATGCCGTATCTATACATAAATGCTTGATACCCTATGCTGGTCACAGAGCATCCCTGTATATAATTGGGTATAACTACCCTACCTCCTGAGCCGGTATAATTTGTGATTTCTGCTGTACAATCTCCCGTAACTTCGTATTCAAAATCTCCCCATGTGGCTGCCTCCACATCACAGATAGGTAACAGCATTATTGCTATTGTAAACAGTAAACATTTTATAAATCTCATAATTCATTCCTTCAGAAATTTTCTCGCATTCTTCTCTACACAGACCAGAAAAGCATTGCGTCTTTTTTATTTATTTCTATATCTTCTTCCTCAAATTGGATGTTCAATTTCCGCAGTTTGTCTATCAGACATTTCTTTCCATATGTGGGTTTTACCTTGGTGTTTTTGGCTTCCAAGAAAACAGTCTGGTTAGACGTCCTGTTTGGATAGATAATCATGCCGTCAAACTCGCAAAAGGTTTTGTCTTCATTGCCATTCCCACAAACCAAAATACTGGACGGAAGGGTGATGCATACATCATTTTTCGTATCTTTTTGCAGTACCCAACGCAAGTGCTCCACCTCGTGAATCTGGTCTTCGTCGCCCTCGTTTTCCCTGAGCACTTTATTGATTGACAGAATCCGTTGAGACTTACCCTTAGTGCATAGCACGCAATTCTGCGAACTAACGGTCGGCTTAATGTGTATCTGTCGTTGACCGCATAGATAAAACAGGTAAAACTTCGTTGTCAATAAATACCGAGGGTCATTATTCATAATGTCCGGAACCGTACGCAATAGGTTCGTAACAACTCCTAACACTCGAAAGGCAACCTGTGTTTTTTTCTTGCACTGATTGCTCAGCGATACTACAATCGTCTGCTCCCCGCTATTGCGGTCATAGTATCCCACGCGAACATACTGCATGTGATTCAATCTGGAAAACAGTGCCCGAGAAATCTCCCTGTGTTCTTTCCGGAATGTTAACTTTAGAAATCCCTCCGATACATATCTTCTGCTTTGAGCATAATCACGGTTAAAGATGCTTTCCTTGCTTCCCATCATCGAGTAGTAGATATCTTTATCCCACGTGGAAACCTGTCTTAGTTCGCTCACCATTCTATCCGTGATCATTTGATAACAAATGGTGTTAGATTCCTCGTTATATACCGTATCATTAAGAAGCTTGTTCATGGAATTCAGCAACCGCCTCGTGGAGCTGTTATCGTTGTATATGGATAACAATTCATGAAACAACAGCAAAATAGATTGTGAATCGCACAAGTCGATGGTAATCGGCGTCGGTGCGATTTGAAAGTCATAGGATAGAAATGCAATGTTGCGAACATTTCTATATAGCCTCAACACATAACGAAGTTTGCTATCAGGGGCCAGGCTCTTCTCATTTACATATGTATAAATCAAATCCTGTGCCAGTCGAACGGAAGTCTTACTTTGGTCACAGCGTTCTAAAATAAACAGCGAATTCAGCAAATGGTAGCGCAGATAACTCTTTTCTTCCAGTATATGTTGCGCCAGACTTTGTCCGTCCGTTCTGTCAAAGGACTCTACTATCGTCCGCTTGAAATCCGGATTTATTCCGGCGAACGTGACTGCCGCCTTCGAGGATACAAAGGTGTTATAAAAATGTCCTATATTGTATGAAATGGTTAGTATTTGAAGTAAATCACCAACCGTTATTTTCTGTTTGTCTATATAATCCAGTTCACGATGAAACTCAGATGCCCTGACATAACTCCCGTAGGTATATTCCAGAGAAGACTGTAGTGCGGTATCTTTACGTATCAGTTGGTGAAAATACAACTGCAAAAGCATGTAGTCGTACCGGCTCTTTGTCAGATGCTTCGCCACCCGGATAACCCCTAATTGGTTAGTATCCTTCATGCGCTGAATCACACCCTGTTTCTCCAGTTCGTCGTAGAGTTCCTCCGCCCAATGATATATATCTATATCCACCAGCGAGGACGTTTTTCTTGCTTTTTGTTTTTTCAGCAAATTATGCTTTATAATCAAGTGTTTCACCTCTATCGTTCATTGATATTGCAACCGTTTTATAAATAAAAAATGCGACCACCGAAGTGATCGCATAAAAAACGCAAACTCCGATAGTCGCCAAACTAACTCATGTGAAATGGGGCGTACCCGTATACACAGTGATAGAATTTGCGTTTTTATCAAATTCATCCACTGCATACACAAAAAAGCGTAGTTCTCCCATAAATAGAAAAATACACCCAATTTCACACATTTTTAAGTTAGTTTGGCGATATCAGTATAGCACTGTTTCCCGCTATTGGCAATATTTTCCCAACGATTGGCCGAATATTTTTCCGACGATTGGCAGACAAACAAAAAGGCAAATGCAGTTTCCCACATTTGCCTTTCATCATTCACTCACTATTTTCAATTATTCAACAACGCTAACTGCAGTGATGTGAGCGTTAGGTCCTTCGTACCAGTACAAGAAACCTTCCATATCAACAGTCTGTCCGATTTCCAAAGCCTTTACTGCTTCGTAAACATCGGTACCTGCGCCGGTCAGATAAGACTCAACACAGAAGTTGAAAGGCTGCTCATTGATAGAAGCATTGAAGTACAAATCGTCGCCGTCCTGACCGGAACCATCCCATTTGTAAAGGAAAGGAACCTCTTCGCCGTCAGCATTGAAGGAAGGCTCGATTACCATGCCCTTGAATGCTGCAAAGATGTTCTGATATTTGATCAGATCATCAGCCTGCAATGAAGCTGTGATATCCTTAGCTTCTGCTACATAAGTATTGTCGTCCATGATTTCATAGGTTGCGTCGATGATTTCAACTTCACCGGACCACTCAGCCTTGTAACCGGTTACTTTAATCTTGGTACCGGGAACCAACTGATTGTACTCTTCTTCGGTACAAGCCATTTCATACAGGAAGTATGCACCTTCTGCGTCCTGGGTATAGAAGGTACCCTTGTTGTCCCACCAAGACTGCTTAGCCTGTACATAAGTCTCAATTACTACTTCGCTATCCAAAGGTGCTGCTACATACTCTGCATAGGTCATAACGCCTTCAGACTTTGCTTCCTCAAATGCAGGAGCGTCTACTGCTTCGCTCTCTACAACTTCGCTTACAGCTACGCTGCTCTCTGCCACTTCGCTCTCAACCTCTGCTGCACCACAACCGATCATGCTAACAGAAAGTGCAAGAACTGCCATCAATGCTACTAACTTCTTCATCCTAATTTTCCTCCTTGTATTTTGTGGCCCATGGGGTAGGTGCCACCTCTTGAAAATTAACAGTTCCATTATAACTCATTTTTCTTAGAAATCAATGCTTTTTTTATCACATATATTATCATCAACAACCAGATTATCGTCAATGTGCACAAAAGTGCTACGGCCCCATCCGGCAGGGGACCCAGTTCCTGTTTTCCGGCAGTTACACCGTTCTCTCCCAACTGGTCCAATCGGTACAGGGTTTCCACATCTGTATAGAGTTTCTCCATGAACGCCTCGTCCACGGTTTGCTTTCTACGAATGGCCTTGGTGGTGTTCTCAATCATCTGTCCCGCCGCGTCTCGCAGAGAAGCCGAGCCGTTAAATACCGGCGTCACGAAGGTGTTCTCCGTGTTTTCCAAAAGTAATTTGGTGGCTTCCATCTTTACATCATAATGCAGCTCCTTATCAGTACCTGCTGCCGCCAGATAATTCTGATAACTTTCTGTCTCCCGCGCCTTGCTGGTGACCGGTACATACCCTTCCGTCTGGGCATATGCAATCTGCACATCATCCGTCAATAAGAACTGTGCAAATAACCAAGATGCCAACACCTCCTGGGGGTCTGCCTTGTCAAAGATACACACCGAAGGTCCCTGAGAAATCATCACCGGCTGTTCCGGCGTAAATTGAGGAATGGGACGAACTACTGTCTCAAACTGCACAATCTTATCCTCTGCGATATCCGACAAAGGAGCATCGGAACCCATCCAGGTAGCACCTGCAGTGGAATCAATGGCAAATACGCACTGCCCTGCATTCAGGAAGTTGGCGGGGTAACTGGAAATCTTAAAGGTAGAAAAGGCACCCTTGCTCACATGGTCCGCCACGGTGTAAAGCAATTCCCTGGTGGTATCGTTGAAAATCTCTATGCCGCCATCGGGGGTAGAATATCCCGCCCCTCTTTGGCGCAACATCTGAATCATCATATTGTCGGTGGACTTGTAAATAAAAGGAATCAGCACCTTCTGTCCGTTCAGCAGGTAGTTTCCTTCTTCATCCGTTGCCGCCGCAGCGTCTGCTACCTCCCAAATATAGTCCCATGTCAGCACATCAGGGATCTCGTACCCTAGTTTTTCCACATAGTCCTTATTGATATAGCAAGCTTCCGTGGAACGCATATAGGGCATCGCATAATGCTTTTCATCGATGACGCATTCCGCTAAAAACTTCGGGATAATCTCCTCTTGCGTAGGCCCATCGAATTTTAGTTCCGTACCGCCCAAGCCGTACTTTGCATCCGCAAACAAGGCATCCAGCGGCACCACCGTATTCTGCCCGGTGATATAGGTAGCAATGTGGTCCGGGTAGGTGATACACACATTGGGTGTAGTTCCCGTGGTGATATTGGTGATTACATCATTGTAGATACGTCCGTAGTCCGTGTACAGGCGCAGGTTGATTTTCACATTGGGGTACAACGCCTGAAAATCCGCAATTGCCTTTTCATAGATTCTGGTCTGAGTCACGTTGGTATCGTTCTTGGCCCAGAAGGTAATCTCTACCTCCTTCGAAGTGTCAAAACTCTCCGGCATTTCAAAGGCTTTGCCCGCCTTCTGTCCGTGGCAGCCCGTCAGGGCAAGTGTCAGGCATAGGGTAGGCAAAAGAAGTTTCCAAAACTTTTTCATCCCTTGGTACCTCCTCTCGACACGCCCTCCATAATCTTCTTATGGAAGATTAAAAAGAGAATAATCAAAGGCACAGAGATGACCACCACTGCTGCCATCATAGCAGGAATGTTTTCACGGCCGAAGCCGTTTTCTCTGATTTCCTGAATTCCATTGGACACCAGAAAATAATTTTCATCGTCCGTAATTAATCTGGGCCATACATAGGAATTCCAGCACTCAATCACTTTCAAAATAGTAATGGTGGTCACGGTAGGCTTGCAGATGGGCAAAAGTACCTTGCACAGGTACTTCAAATCCGAAGTGCCATCCACCTTGGCCGCCTTGTACAATTCCTCCGGCACCTGCTCGAAGTTTTCCTTCAACAGATAAATATAGAACACCGATGTCACGGAGGGCAGAATCAATCCCATAAAGGTGTTGCGCATATCCCAATTGGTGATGGTCACGAAGTTGGTGATAATCACCAATTCGTTGGGAATCATCATCAACGCCAAAAACAAGGTGAACAGCAGATTCTTTCCCTTGAACTCCAGTCTTGCAAAGGCGAAAGCCGCCAGCACGATCACCACCAACATAATTGCAGTAGTTGCCAGGGTGAAGATAATTGTATTTGCAAAATACTTGGCCAAGGGTACCGCTGTAAAAGCGTCCACATAGTTTTGGAACGTGGGACTCAAAGTAAAAAACTTGGGGATGTATTCGGAGTTGTATGCGCTATAGCTTTTCACAGAGCATAGAATCATCCAATAAAAGGGGAACAGCACAATCAATGCCCAAATGCTCAAAAGCACATAGGTCACTGTTTTGCCCGCCGCTTGGCGGCGCTTTTTGCTTCTCCCTATTTTTTCATAATCAGTCAAAGATTTCATCTTCAAAACCTTTCCCTTTCCGGGTTTAATAATGCACGTATTTTTTGCTCAGCAACAGGTTGATGCAGGTGATGGTCAGCACAATCACAAAGAGAATGATGGCTGCTGCGGAAGCATAGGACGGGTAACCGCCGCTGTTGCCGTAGAGCATATCGTAGATATATCCCACAATGGTGTTCATCTCCGCCGCATTTAAGTTGGTGCCGAACAATGCCACCGCATCGCTGTAGGCCTTGAATGCACCGATGAATCCTGTAATGATCAAATAAAACAGCATGGGGGAAATCATGGGCAGGGTAATCCGTCTGAAGGTACGGAACGCCGAAGTGCCATCCACTTTTGCCGCCTTGTAATAATCTTCATTCACAGACGCCAGGGCACTTGTGAGAATCAGTATTTTAAAGGGCATCACCACCCACACGGTGTAGAAACACAGCACAACCATTTTCGCCCAGTAAGGACCATCCATAAAATCAATGGGGCTCACCCCAAACAGACTCAACAATAGGTTCATCAAACCATCCGAATAGGGTGTTTTCTTAAACAGAATCATGAACACCAATCCCACCGCCAAAGTGTTGGTCACATAGGGCAGGAAAAAGATGGTCTGATACCATTCCCGCACTTTTTTAATCGAACTTAAGCCCAATGAAATCAACAGGGCTATGCCTGTGGAAAGGGGCACGGTGATAATCACCAAAATAAATGTATTTTTCAATGCCTGCAGGAAATAAGGGTCCCGCAGCACATAAGAATAATTGTATGTACCAATGCCAAAGAATGTCTGGGAGGCGGAGTTATACCCCTCCTCAAAGGAGTAAACAAAAACATCAATGAGGGGATACACCATAAAAATACCCAAAAACAAAATGGCAGGCAAAAGGTATAACCATGCTTTTAAGTTATTCTTTTCCAAACTATTGTCCTACCTTTCCGCTACTTAGATGAGAATCCGTTCTTCCGTTTCCTTGTCAAATACTAAAACCTTGCCGGGCTTCACATCAAAATTCACAGCGTCACCGGAAATCTCTGCCAGGTTTTCTGATGCAATGATGGCACGGATGGACGCATCCAAAAATGCAGGATGGCCTGCCACCACACTCATATCTCTTCCCATCACTTCCACGCGAGATAAACTACAGTGCAAGGGTCCGTCCGCCTGAAGCACAAAACCTTCGGGGCGGATGCCTACATACACATCTCCCGGTTTTACATCTACACTGACATCAAACAATTTGTCCTCGCCCACATAGAGCGCACCGTCCTCGATTTTGCCGGCGAACACATTGATGGGGGGAGTGCCTAAAAACTTTGCCACGAAAAGGTTGGTAGGATTGTCATACACTTCCTGAGGCTTGCCAATCTGATGTACCAAACCATCCTTCATCACCACGATCATATCGGAGATGCTCATAGCCTCCTCCTGGTCATGGGTAACAAAGATGGTGGTGATTCCCGTTTCCTTCTGGATACGGCGAATTTCCTCTCTGGTCTGCAAACGAAGTCTGGCGTCCAAGTTAGATAAGGGCTCGTCCAGCAAAAGTACCTTAGTCATCTTGACCAATGCTCTGGCGATGGCCACACGCTGCTGCTGTCCGCCGGAAAGTTCTCCGGGTTTTCTGTCCATCAGATTTTCTATCTGTACCAGTTTCGCCGCTTCTGTAGCTCTTTTCACACGTTCTTCTTTGGTGAGTTTGGCATCCCCTTTCAGGTTTTCCAGGGGGAAGGTAATATTCTGTAATACCGTCAAATGAGGATACAGCGCATAATTTTGGAATACCAATCCCACGCCTCTGTGTTCTGCAGGCAGGTTTGTCACTTCGTCCTCACCGAAGAAAATTTTGCCCTCCGTGGGCTGAAGGAGTCCGGACAATAAATTTAACGTGGTACTCTTACCACAACCGGAAGGTCCCAACAAACCAATCAGTTTTCCATCAGGGATTTCAAAATTAAAATTATCCACGGCGCGTACTTCCTTAGCACCTTTGCCGCGGCCGGGAAATATTTTTGTCACATTTTCTAGTAGGATTTTCATATACAATTACCTCTTATTGTATCGTTATCTATTCAAGCGTCAATTCTACAGGACAATGATCGGAGCCAAGAATGTCTGTATGGATCTTCGCATCTCTCAGTCTCTGTTCTAACTTGCGGGAAGCCACAAAGTAGTCAATACGCCAGCCCACATTCTTGCTTCTGGCCTGGAACATATAGGACCACCAGGAATATACATTCTCCACATCCGGATAAAAATGACGGAAGGTATCGATATAACCACTCTCCAGCACCTGTGTAAAGCATGCCCTTTCTTCATCTGTAAATCCTGCATTTTGATGATTGGTCCTGGGATTTTTCAGGTCGATCTCCTGATGTGCCACATTCAAGTCGCCGCAGTAGATGACGGGCTTTTTCTCTTCCAAGGTCAAAATATAATTCAGGAATGCTGCCTCCCACTGACACCGATAGTCCAGACGCGCCAACTCTCTCTGGGAATTGGGCACATACACGGTGACCACATAGTAGTCTTCAAATTCCGCCGTAATCACTCTGCCTTCATGGTCGTGTTCCTCCACACCAATACCGTAGGTCACACTTATGGGCTCCTGCTTGGCGAAAAGTGCCGTGCCGGAGTATCCCTTTTTCTCCGCATAATTCCAATACTGATGATATCCGGGCAATTCCAAATCCAACTGTCCCTCCTGCATCTTGGTTTCCTGCAGGCAGAAAATGTCAGCATCTGCTTCGTTGAAGAAATCCAGAAATCCTTTCTGCATACATGCTCTTAATCCGTTTACATTCCATGAAATTAATTTCATTATTTACCTCTCTCTTCCGTCGGAACCGGCTGCATTGCCGTCCTCGTTTTCGCCCGTTTCAATATGATTACTGTCCTCGCTCACCCGCCTGCCAGCTGTCGCTGGGTGCGCAGTTCCAAGTAATGTTTTCTCCATCGCTGAAGGCCACCACACTACCCTGTTCGTCTGTACGGAACACCTGTATTCCTTTGGCTCGGAAATTGATCAGTGTCTCCGCATGAGGGTGACCATAGCTATTTCCTTCCTTACAGCTAATCACCGCATACTCCGGTGTCATGGCGTCCAAAAATTCTGTGGTGGAAGATGTACTGCTTCCGTGATGTCCCGCATGATACACATCCACATCCAAATCCAATCCCGTGTCCAGAATGTCTGCCTCCGCCTCCGCTTCTGCATCGCCACTGAACAGGAAGGTGTTTTCACCATGGGTCAGTTTCAACGCAATGCTGGTGTTATTGGGGTCGTCATAAACTTCCTTGGGTCCCAAAATGGTAAAGGTGGCATCCCCCAGTTGATACTGCGCTCCCACCTCGGGGATAGAGTGCGTCAGGGATTTGTACTTCATCGCTTCTATCAGTTCATTGTAAGTCTTATTATCCTTTTTATAATCCCCCATGAAGATGGTGTCAATATCAAATTTTGTTACCACCACATCCGCGCCGCCGATGTGGTCTGCGTCGGTGTGGGTCAAGATCAGATAGTCCAATTTTTTCACACCCTGCTTGGTCAAATATAATTGAACCTTGGTACCCATGCTATTGTCGCCTGCGTCGATGAGCATATAGTGGTCGTCCACTTTGATTAAAGTGGCGTCCCCCTGCTCCACGTCGATAAAATGGATTTCCATTTCGGATATGGGGGCGTCTGATGTGGATGGACTCTCTACTGCCGATGCATCTTGATTTCCTGTTTCAGCCTGTGCACTGTTCTCTATCGTTTCAGCTACTAACGAGTTCTCCAGCACAACTGTCTCTTGCCCATCCTCCGGCGTTCGGGTGGCGCCAAATCCCAAGGCAACGGTCACCGCCAAACCAACCAGCAGTTTGGATACCGTACCATTTTTCTTGTTCATTCTCATATTAAATTCTCCGGTTATTAAGGAATTTTTATAACATTGCTATATTTCGCAATACGTACTTTCTCAATTGTTTTTTATCTTCGGTTATACACATTTCCTGCTTCAATGACCTGTCCATCTCCGGTTAAAAGTTCGGCCACAGTCACCAGTTCATAGCCTGCTGCCAGCAAATCCGGAATGGCCCGTTCCATTGCTTCCACCGTGGAACCATATAAGTCGTGGCACAGGATAATGGCACCATCCTTTGCCTCCGACATAATCACATCATAGACCATGTCTGCATTCTTCGTCTTCCAATCCAAAGTATCTACGGACCAGTTAATCATGGCCACACCCACTTCCACACAAACCGCCTTGACCTCATCATTATATGAGCCATAGGGTGGTCTTATGGTGGTTGCATCCACGCCGGTCACATCGTAAATCTTGGCGCGAGTATTCATAATTTGATTTGTCACATCCTGTCTGTTTAACTTGGTCAACTGTCTGTGATCCCAACTGTGTCCTGCCACCTGATGACCTTCACTCACCATTCGTTTCAGAGTGTCCACGCGGGTGTCCACCAAGTTACCCACCACAAAAAATGTTCCCTTGCCTCCGTGGGTTGCAAAGGCGTCCAACAATCGGTCCGTATATTTACTGGGGCCATCGTCAAAGGTCAGAGCAATGCGCGATTTAGACACTTCACCGTGTCCATTAGAGGCGTTTCCGTCCTGGGCAGATGCTCCATCTTTTTCACTGTTTTCCATCCCGGGCAATTTAGACTGTTGCCTATGGGTGTTGTCCTCTACGCTTCCATCTTTCGTCCCCTCTGCCGTGTCATCTGCCACGTCACTTCCATCGGGGTCACCCGACAAGGAATCCTGCCCTTCGTCCGTTGAAGGATTTTCATGACCAGCGTTCTGCCCGTCCTCTAACGAAAGGATGTCTTCCAAATCATCATAGGTGTACGGCAATGTAACGGTTCCTGCAGACATAGGCAAATAAGCGCCGCGCTCCAGAATAATCTCAATGCCATCAGCTGTCAGTTTCCAGTTGTCCAACAGATACTCGTCCACCACTTCAGGCTCTATGCCCGCATCTTCAATCACCAATTCTTGCAGGCGCTCTCTTCCGCCTGGCAGTAGGACCTCGTCTAAGCTAACCAACTGACCGGTGAGCAAGTTCGCATGGAAAGTGATCACAATATCCTCAGGATGGGCATTAAAAGGTTTCTCATAGATACCTCGTATCTCTACACTTACCCATTGATCATCCACCAAATAACTGTTATAGTCAGCCGTCAATTCCGCATTTTCCTGTCCCTCCGGAACAGTTCCGGAATCCTCCTCGTAATAGGCAATTGTTTCCTGTATCCAAGATTCCATTTCTTCATTCAACGTCTGAATTTCACCTTCCGGATACATAATACGCACCATCAGATGTTTTTCCATTTGCACCACCGCCGTACCTTCACCGTATTCACGCACCGGGGTTGCCAAAAAATCCAAATGGGTCAAATATTCGTTCAATATGGGGGCCGGCTCATTCTGTCGTCCCTGGCCCAAACCACAACCTGTTAACATCAAACTTATAATAAGTAAAATAGCAGGAAATATCTTTTTCACAAATGCCATCTCCTCCCATAATTTATTCTCTTTTTCCATCCCTAAGGGATCGGTAATAATTGGTTATAGTGTACCACATTGGGCACAAAAAAACCACAAGAAATAGTCTCTTGTGAACTATTCTTGTGGTTCTTTGATTCTATGCCTTCCGTATTAATTGTTATCTCTGTTTTCTTTTGTATTTACGTCCTTTAATCATGCCATTGTCTATAAGCATGCCTTCTTCGACAAGTGTTCTAAGCAACGCTTTTGTTCTCGTTTCTCTAACTCCCAAAACTTCTACCAATTCACTTGCTTTATACCACACATCATCCTTCATATATGAAAGAATCAAATCATAGTGTGCTTGTGTTTTTACCGTCACTATTTTACTGTCACTTTTTACTGTCACTTTTTTAATGTCACTTTTTTTCGCGACTTTTTTCACAAACGGCAGTGTCACAACCGTTCTGTCCGGATTGAACTATTTAATTCTTTATCTCAAACTCCGCATAATGCAGCGCTTGATCATAATCGCCGGTACCTCTAAAATCCATAATTTCCTTACCTATTCTGTATCGACCTTTCTGGAGTTCCCCATATAACCATTCCCAATTCACTTCCCATTGGCGTACTTCATCCTTGGGAATTGTCCATGCCTCGGCGGTCCAAGCAATCTCATGTTCATGGGGCAAGTATTCTACTTTTTCCCAGACTCCTTCTACGTATTTTTCAATCACATAATAACTTCCCGTCCGCAACTCGCCGGTTGGCTCCCCGCCGGATTGGGCACAGTGGATTGTTACACCGGTTGATGTAACATTCTCTGCCGCTAGCTTGATGCCCCAATTCGGGTCAGTTAACACCAAAACACAATTTCCATCAATTCCGCCTTCATAAGTCAAAGGATCCACTGCAGTCCCGTTCACATAAATAGCAAATAGTAAATTAGGTCCCGTAGCCATGCCTGTTTTACCCAGTATTCCAATCATTTGACCTTGAGACACTTCCATCCCCTTGTACGCGATTACTTTCTCTAAATGCCCATATTTTGCATGCACTCCATTTCCCAAATCCAAGATAATATAACTACCCACCGTTGACTCGTAGCCTGTTTCCAGAATTTTGCCGTCTGCTATGGCAATCACATCATCTCCTTCCGCTCCGGCAATGTTTATATGCTCCGTCGTAACACCATTTTCGTGCTCCCCAAAAGTGGTAGATACCGTTTGACTGGCAGTAGGCCACAGATAGTCAGGTGCCTTCGGTAAAGAACATATATCCTGCTGAAAAATGTACTCCATAAATTCCATCAGCCGCAAAGATGCCGCTGCATTTTCATCCGTATCATCGTATTGGTAGAAGATTCCATCCACCGTCAACCCATCCTTGTATGGAGTAACCGTCTGCAAAACACTGCCTTCTGCATCCTTCAACCACATACAGTACTGATATCCAACCCTGGAATTAGGCTCATATTGCGAGGTAAGTCCCAACTGGCGATACAGTTTTACCAAGTCATTATAGTTATAATACTCCTGCGAATACTGCTCTTTCGGTGTAAGTTTCTTCCGCACACCGGTATTGCCGTTTGTTATCTCAATTTCCGCAATCTTAGAGACATCTATTGTAACAAATCCTTCTGCTGATGTTTCGTTTTCTTCCAATACATCAAACTTCACAAGTGCCTGACCATAATAATCCAGCGGTACATATGTTTCCTCATCGGTACTGACAAACTGATTCTCGACATCCTGATCCACATCACAGGCTACAATCAGGGTGCCATCATTGATATACTTGTTTATGGACTCTCTAAATGTCCTGCGCTCTCCACTAGCATCCTCTGTATTTATATCAAATTCAATGGACTGCTGTTCCACAACATTTTTTTCACCCAGAGAATTTAACGAGAAAACTTCATAATTCCATCTTGCAGTTCCCTGTCCTGCCCAAAGATTACTGGTGAGCAGATAGTCTTTGCCATCCGCCTGCACGACGCTTACCTGACCATTCCCCACATGCACCCAGGAATAATCCTGTGACCAAAGAAATTGTTCCTCATTATACTCATCGGAACTTCCCTGTCCGTCATATATCGCTACGTTCACCACGTCGTACCTGATTTGCTGTGCAATTTTCTCTTTCAATGGCAGATTCGGATTAATGATGGACGGGTCGTATTTCATGGAAGTGACAATAAAATCCTCCACACCATCGTGGGTCACATCCCGTTTTTCTAGGTGGATTTCTTCGGTCACCCACGCACCGGTTCCTTCCGCTCCTTCTGCATCGGTAGCATCAGCATTCCATTCGTCCACCCAGGCGTCTTTCTCCGAACTTTCTTCCGGAGTGGTCAAAAAACAGACCGCCACCACCACACAGAGCACAATGGCCGCTACCGTAATCCAAAACGCAGGCTTTTTATAATTTAAAACCGTTTTCACCCTTTCCTTTACCCCCACTTCACCGAACGCCAAAGGGCAAGTTACCACCAGGTGCCTTTGCGTCGCGCAGGACAACAGTACCCGTGAGTACTCTTTTTTGTCTTCCATACTCATTTGGCGAATCACTTTTTCGTCACATGCTAATTCTATGTCTTTGCACAGCAAAATATATGCCAGCCAACAAAGCGGCTGGAACCAATATACGCACAAAAGCAGGTACCCTATCGGCTTCCACCAGTGATCCTTTCTGCGTAAATGTGCTTTCTCATGGGCAATGACATACTCCATTTCCTCTTGAGAAAGGCTGGACGGCAGGTACACCCTCGGCCTGATGCTTCCTAAAATAAAAGGGGATTGCACCCGGTCACATAGGAAAATGTTTGCCGTATGACGCACCGACTCTCGAACCTGAAAGCGCAGGCGCAACACACTGATGGCCGCAAACAAAACAAGCAAAATCATTCCCAACAGCCAAACATTTACCGCAACAGCGGTAACAATCTGCAAAGGTGCGACACTGCGCATCGGCGGGTAATCAAACATCTCAAACAATGCCGGGTTCACCGCGTCATCTATCGCAGGCAGACCGCTGTTAACCGAAGGTCTATAGTTTAATACCTGCCCCTCAACAATCGTGCTGGACTTGATGGGCTCGGCACTGGGCTGTAAGCTGAAAGCACTTTCAACAGAAAATGGGAAAATCAACCGAACTGCCACTATTCCCCACAACATACAACTGACCCACTTGGGCATTTTTTTGAAAAGAAGGCGCACGCAAACAATCGCCAAAATAAGCCACCCTGCAGTAATACTGATATTTAGCAATTTGAAAAACAAATCTCCCATCATCACTCCCTGCATCACTTTTCCTCCGCTTGGTCAATCATTTGACGGATTGCCTGGGCCTCTTCCGGTGTCAATTTTGCATTTTGTGTAAACGCTGCGATAAACGCAGGCAACGAGCCCGAAAAAGAGTCTTCCACGTATTGTTTGCTCTGTCTCGCATAAAACTCTTCCCTGGACATCACGGAAGTCACCAATCCGTTATCGTTCCGGAACAGTCCCTTATCTATCAACCTCCGCAACACATTGTGCGCCGTGGTGCGTTTCCACTGAAACTCCACCGCTGTCATCTTCACCAATTCCGACGATGTCACCGGCTCATGCTCCCAAATCATATCTGCGTAACGCGCCTCAATTACTCCCAATTGAATTTCCATCTATGTATCCTCCTTTATCATGCGTTATATGTGTACTCAATTATCTATCAGCACATATTTCTCATTTAACCAAAAGACCACAAGCAGTAGTCTCGCCTATAGACTACCACCTGTGGTCTCTGTTGTCAACAGTTTTATCGCCTCTGTTTTCTTATTCTTTTAATTCCTCTTTCGAAGCCGCCTCGGAAGAACGCCCAAAGACAACTTTATCTTTCAAACTTACTTTAGGGCAACTCACATAACACATCCTGATGGATTGCGGAATAGGCATTATCTTCATCCCCTCCCCTTCTTCAACCAGCGCGTCAAAGTATTTTATAAAAACCAATCTTCCATCCTCTAACACCATAAACTCCGCTTCTTCCCAGGGTAGAGGCGCTTCATAGAGTTCCATAACTTTGTATACAAAGTTATCTCCGAGATTATATGCATATACTCCGTCATACCGCCAAATGACAAAATCAGTTTCCATCCCCCTCGCCAGCACTGCACAATGAGGCGTCCCCGTGGGAAGTCCATCTGACGCAACCATTGTAACCTGTTCTTCCGCATCCGGGTCAAGACGCAAAAGGCATGCTTGAAATGGCTTATCTTCGCAGAGCGTATAAACTTTTCCATCCTTTCCACGGCACATACTTCCGTTTTGAAGGCTATATTTGATTTGCCATGCACATACCTGCTCTCCATTTTTATCATACACATATACTTCCGTGTCAGTCTCCACATACAGACGACCGATACTATCCACCGCAATATCACTCGCAATATATTCCTTTATTTCCTTTTCATAAATTAGTTTTCCATTTTTGTCGATATGTAAAATTTTGCTTTCCGCATAATTGTCTCTTCCCTTTGTTAAGATTAACACATATAATCCCTGTTCCATATCTTCTTCCATGGTAAATACTTCCGTGTTTTCACCAAAATTGGCCTTGTAAAAGGGCTTCCCTTTGTTTGCTCCAAAAGTCATTCTCTCAATTATATTATCTCCAGCTATATACAGGCATTCTTTTCCTTCTGTTGCACAAATAATACCCACGGTTCCCTCGTATGCGATAATATCATTTCCGTCCGTCTCAGGTGCCAACTGATCATAATCATTAGAAAAGTGGTACTCCCCCTCCACAATTTCCGCGCCAATCGTATTCACACTATAAGACAGCTTGTGCTCGAAATCGATGATTTGAAGCACCTCCTCCTCTGACATTTCATAATCAGGCAAAAACAGAGTACTTCTGTCGGCGTACAAACCGATACCCTCACCATTATAATCCTTATAGTCCTCTAAGTAACGAACAATCCCTTGCGGAAATCTTCCTTCATTTTCGTATGCCTTTACCAAAGCCTCGTAGCTTCGCCTTTCTGCATCCGATAATTCTCTGCTATAATGAAATACACTTCCAGCATACGCCTTAGTATAAAAATCTTCCAGCATATCCCTGTTCATTGCTTCCATGCGCTGCTGATATAAATTCACCCCCGCAACTACTGTTCCTCCTATCGCAAGACACAAAATCGCTACTAAGGGCAACAAAAATTTCCCTTTAATCCTTCTAATCCTTGTACTATTATCCGGAAGATCGTTTATCTCTTCCAGCGTTGCCACTATCGCTGCACGAATGTTCGTCGGAATTTCCGGCATCTCGATTTTCCAATTATAATTTTTCATCCTTTCCTCCTATCCCATCTTTAAAATAGCTGTTCCCTCAGCATCCTTCTGGCTCTCAACAACCGCATTTTAATTCCTGCTTCAGTGGTTTTTAGTATTCGGGAAATCTCTCGTAAAGAAAAGCCCTCTACATAATGCAAAACAAACGGCACCCGATACTTCTCCTCTAAATTCTGAATTTCTATGTAGACCTCAGAATAATTTTCCTTTTCTTCCAAATCTGCCATATAGTCCTCATAAGGGACCTGATATTTATTTCTTTTGACAATGTCATAGCATTCGTTCAGCAGAATGCGTGTCATCCATGTCTTAAAATAGCAATCCTGCCGCAAATCGGACAAATTCTTATAAGCCTTCAGAATTGTACCTTGTATGGCATCCTTGCAATCCTCGTCGTTTGATAGAATGGTTTTGGAAACACAGTACAAGCTCTTTTCCATTTCTAACACCCGTGTGGTAAATTCATCCTTGTTCATACAGACTTTTCGCGCTCCTTCCGTAATAGATTTTAACAGCCGGCTATGTAATTACAATAATTAGATTATCCTGTGATGGGGAAGGTAACAAGAAGTTTTTTAAAAGCACCCCAGCGAATTATTATATTCGCTGGAGTGCTTTACATAAACATTCTATTTATTCCCTAATTTCACACCTTACATAGGAGAGTTGCCACATTTATTCAATACTGGAATTTCGTTAATGAAAAATTGTTATCTGGACAAAAGGAAGAAGAATATCAGATGTAGTTGAATAATACATTAAAGATTTTAAATGTAACGATTCATGAATATATGTAACTAAAATTATTCACTGGAGTCTTTTACATAAGCATTCTATTTGTTCCAAAAAATCACCCTTTACAGAGGATGGTTCTTCCGCCATACTGCTTTTATACTTGAAACAGCGCTTCGTTCTCGCATGGCTTTTAAAATTGATTCTATCTCTTTGACTGTTATTGATGAATCCTGTTTCTTGGCAATCTCCTCTATAAGTTGAACACCATTAAGTATTTGCAACGAATATCGTCCTAATCGCATTCGTCGCTTCGCTATATCGCGCAACATCTCAATATCCGAATCTTCAGTTAACAAAATGGGCATTCGCAAATAGGATGCCATCAAAATCATATGAACATCCCCCATACTACTACCCTGCTTATGTGTATTATATATTGTCTGTCCCTTTTGTAGACACAATTTTTCTACTTGCTTTGGACTATTCATTGCTTCCAAAGTCAACCTCATCTCTTCATACAGTACATCATAATAAGCTTCATAAGTCTGCTTATCCACAACATCTTTTTGAAATTCATTATACCCTACTACCTTTATGTACCCATCATCAACTAAGCGAACAAAGTATGAATGTAAAGATAATTCATGCTCATAAATATATGGATGCACAACCGGGATGTACTCTAACTCAGCCAATACTTTTTTAATATTGTCTATTGCCTTACCTTCTGAAGACAGTTTTTGAAGAAAACAGGTGTCTACAATAACTTCAGTTTTCCCCACGTTTTGCTCCTTCTATAGAAATTTCCACAATATCTTCTGTTCCACTTATATCATCAATGTCAAAGTCTCTCTTTATCTTATTGATAGTATAAATGCTCAATTCTCCACTTTTTTCAGCTGTTTCCAGCAAATTTCTTAAACCAGGAATTGTTTTCTTTTCGGTCACTCTATCCAACATTGTATTCTGATCTTTTGAAAATGCATTAACCAAAGGCAATATGTCTTCTGCATTCTTCAAAAGTGCTTCACCCAACTCTTGCGTAATTATCTTTGTTTCTACAACTCTCCTTCTTACAGACTCATACGGAACCATATAATCATTCATCTGTAATACCATGACACGAATCAAATCAACAAGCCTTAGCTTGTTAGTATCAAGTTCTAATTTCTCCATATGTGCCCAAAAAGTTTTCCGAAATTCTTTTGTTGGCATTAATAATTCCGCTGCAAACCTGTTAATTATTCTTTCTTCTGTTCTACTCTCTAATGTACTTTGTTCTCCCGCTAGTTCCCACACTTGAGTAGCAACACCCCATACATGTCCCAGTTCATGAGCAGCCGCAAAAACCTGTTCAGCAATAGTCTTTGCTGTGTTAATATATACAAAATCCTCCAACTTATCTTTAACAAAACGCTTTGTATGAAAACCACAGTTAATTTCATTCTCTATCGGATAATATACTACCGTACAATGTTTTTCCAAAATTCCAAATATATCATCCTTGATTATCATATTATTCAAAACGTAATCTGTTCTGACTTTCTCTATTACTGTTGGAATTTGCTCAACTAACTTTTCCCAATTCATTTTCCACCTCAAAAAAGCTGTACTTTCGTACAGCTTTCCTTTTATACAACTTCTCTCAGTTCCACATACTCATCCATCAAATCCAAAATTCTATCTAAATTATCAGGATTACTAAATTCCTTCATATACTGCAAATCTGGAACCAAACTATCGGATTCACGATTAATCAATTCGCTCTTTGTTGTTTTAAAAAAACATGCAATCTTTTCTAATTCAACAGGAGGAATTATAACCTTTCCTTCGATAACATTCCACACATCTTTAATTGAATACTCTAAATGCTTGGCAAAACTATCAAGACTAATGTTAGCTTCCAGCATACACGTTCTGATGTTAACGCCAAGCTTTCTTCCTACGTTAGCCATTTTACATCCTCCTTTATTATCCTCATCACATAACACCTGCACGAAAATAATGTACAGCATTTAGATTATAGCACTTGGACATTGGTGCGTCAATTACTTTTAACACATCTGTGCTCATTTTTTGACACCCATGTCACCCTACCATTTATATCGTCCATCTGCAATTATATTATAACACATATTAAAACTTTCATGCATTTTTATTTTTTCTCTTTTATTATTATATTCATGTCTAGCAATATTTCCACTTTTTTACTCTTTCTTGGCACCGCTATCTCCATTTTTCTCTATTCTTTCCATTTACTTTAGGACGAAAAAAAGGCTCTCCGATTTCTCGGAAAGCCCTATAAAATCTAGTTTTTTGTAGACACTATCAAAGATTACTCGATGATAGTTGCAACTCTACCAGAACCTACAGTACGTCCACCTTCACGGATAGCGAAAGTAAGACCCTGCTCCATAGCGATAGGATGAATCAATTCGATGGTCATCTCTACGTTATCGCCAGGCATACACATCTCGGTACCAGCGGGCAATGCACAAACACCGGTAACGTCAGTTGTTCTGAAGTAGAACTGAGGGCGATAGTTGTTGAAGAAAGGTGTATGACGACCACCTTCATCCTTGGTCAAAACGTAAACCTGAGCGGTAAACTTGGTGTGGCAGGTAACAGAACCGGGTTTGGACAAAACCTGTCCTCTTTCGATTTCTGTTCTCTGGATACCACGAAGCAGAGCACCGATGTTATCACCAGCCTGAGCCTCATCCAACAACTTACGGAACATTTCGATACCGGTACATACGGTCTTCTTGTTCTCTTCTTTGATACCAACGATTTCAAGTTCGTCGTTCAAGTGAAGTGTACCACGCTCTACTCTACCGGTAGCAACAGTACCACGACCGGTAATGGTGAATACGTCCTCTACAGGCATCAAGAAAGGCTTGTCAGTATCACGCTCGGGATCAGGAATGTACTCGTCTACAGTAGACATCAATTCCATAATCTTGTCGCCCCAAGGTCCGTTAGGATCTTCAAGAGCCTTCAAAGCAGAACCCTTAACGATAGGGCAATCATTGAATCCGTACTCTTCCAACTGCTCGGTGATTTCCATCTCAACCAACTCAAGCAACTCTTCGTCGTCTACCATGTCACACTTGTTCATGAATACAACGATGTAAGGAACGCCTACCTGACGAGACAAAAGGATGTGCTCCTTGGTCTGAGCCATAACACCGTCAGTAGCAGCAACTACAAGGATAGCGCCGTCCATCTGAGCAGCACCGGTAATCATGTTCTTAACGTAGTCAGCATGTCCGGGGCAGTCAACGTGTGCATAGTGTCTCTTCTCAGTCTGATACTCAACGTGAGCGGTAGAAATGGTAATACCACGCTCTCTCTCTTCGGGAGCCTTATCGATGTTTTCGAAGTCTACCTTCTCGTTACCTGCGATTCTCTCAGCCAAAACCTTGGTGATAGCTGCAGTAGTAGTAGTTTTACCATGGTCAACGTGTCCAATGGTACCAATGTTACAATGGGGTTTTGTTCTGTCAAATTTAGCCTTTGCCATTTTGAAATCCTCCTTAAATAAGATTCATATTTTTGTTTTTTTTTCTCCGCCGAAGCGCATCCCGCGCACTCGGCGCTAAATAACTCGGCTACCTTTGATTATATTAAATAACCAAAGGTTTTTCAAGTTATTTTTATACATTTACTTTGTTTTCAAAGCAATTTACAGCATTTATTACTTTTTGTCTGCCAATACCTTCTCCTGAACGTTCTTAGGAACGGGCTCGTACTTCTCGAAGAACATGGAGTAGTTACCACGACCCTGGGTTCTGGAACGAAGGTCTGTAGAATAACCAAACATCTCAGCAAGGGGAACGAATGCACGTACCATCTTACCACCACCGATGTCTTCCATACCTTCTACACGACCACGACGGGAGTTCAAGTCACCGATAACGTCGCCCATGTATTCTTCAGGCATGGTTACTTCTACCTTCATGATGGGCTCCAACAATACAGGAGCTGCCTTCTGCATAGCTTCCTTGAATGCCATGGAACCGGCAATGTGGAATGCCATTTCGGAGGAGTCTACCTCATGGTAGGAACCATCGTATACGTTTGCATGAACACCAAGTACGGGGAATCCGCCGAGGATACCTGCCTGAGCAGCTTCCTTGATACCTGCGCCGACAGCGGGGATGTATTCCTTAGGAATAGCACCACCAACTACAGTTGTTTCGAACAACAATGTAGGAGGCTCGTTGATCAGGACGTTAGCCTTGGGATCAAATTCAAACTTCTCACAGTTTGCTTCCAAAGGAGCAAACTTAACTTTACAGTGACCATACTGACCACGACCACCGGACTGCTTAGCGTACTTGGAGTCAACTTCAACAGCCTTGGTAAATGCTTCCTTGTATGCAACCTGAGGTGCACCAACGTTAGCTTCTACCTTAAACTCACGAAGCAGACGGTCTACGATGATTTCCAAGTGGAGCTCACCCATACCTGCGATGATGGTCTGACCGGTTTCCTGATTGGTGTGAGCGCGGAAGGTAGGATCTTCTTCAGCCAACTTAGCCAAAGCTTCACCCATCTTGCCCTGACCAGCCTTGGTCTTAGGCTCGATAGCAAGCTCGATAACGGGCTCAGGGAATTCCATGGACTCAAGGATTACCGGATGCTGCTCGTCACAGATGGTATCACCGGTTGTGGTGAACTTGAAACCAACTGCTGCTGCGATATCACCGGAGTAAACCTTATCCAACTCAGCACGCTTGTTTGCATGCATCTGAAGGATACGTCCAACACGCTCTTTCTTATTCTTAGTAGCATTCAATACATAAGAACCGGAATTGATGCTACCGGAATATACACGGAAGTATGCAAGCTTACCTACGAAGGGGTCAGTCATAATCTTGAATGCCAATGCGGAGAAAGGTTCATCATCAGAAGAATGTCTCTCTACCTCATTACCGTCCATATCAGTACCCTTAATAGCAGGGATATCTGTAGGAGCAGGCATGAACTCTACAACCGCATCCAAAAGTTTCTGTACGCCCTTGTTTCTGTATGCAGTACCACAGCATACAGGAATAGCGGCACACTCACATGTTGCTTTTCTAAGAACAGCCTTCAACTGCTCCATAGTAGGCTCTTCGCCCTCAAGATACATCATCATCAACTCGTCATCAAGTTCGCAGATCTTCTCTACCAACTCAGCGCGATACAACTCTGCATCATCCTTCATATCATCAGGAATATCGCATACAGTGATATCATCACCCTTATCATCATTGTAGATATAAGCCTGCATTTCAAACAGGTCTACGATTCCCTTGAAGGTATCTTCTTTACCGATGGGCAACTGAATGCAGATAGCATTCTTACCCAATCTGTTCTTAATCTGCTCTACTGCACCGTAGAAGTTTGCACCCAGGATATCCATCTTGTTGATGAATGCCATACGGGGTACATTGTAGGTGTCTGCCTGACGCCATACGTTTTCAGACTGAGGCTCAACACCACCCTTCGCACAGAACACACCTACTGCACCGTCAAGTACGCGCAAGGAACGCTCTACTTCTACGGTAAAGTCAACGTGTCCGGGGGTATCAATGATATTGATACGATGCTCGGGAGCACCTTCTTTGGCCTTTGTCTTTTCCTGCAATG
>JAEIGA010000170.1_pt1 | contig 89840 bp, 79 predicted proteins | sample 9270691 | NCBI WGS metagenome assembly JAEIGA01 (sample SAMN17057246, study PRJNA624740) | gut metagenome | biome: biome; isolation source: fecal sample | host: Bos grunniens | place: China: Xizang | collected 2019 | reverse complement strand
CAGGTCAGGTAGTGGGTGAAAATGCGAAGGATAATGACATCGTGGTGAATGTAACCAAGTCGAAGAAGCTAACTAATATGCGTGCTTCGGGTGCTGACGATAAGGCTCGTATCATTCCTCCAGTGGTGTTCAGTCTTGAAGAAGCGTTGGAATATATCAAGGCTGACGAATATGTAGAGGTAACTCCTAACCATATTCGTATGCGTAAGATTATTCTTGACGAAATCGAGCGTAAGCGCGCTAATAAAGAGTAAATAGATTGGCCGATAGATAGGTTTTGTCTATTAGCTGATAGAAAAATACTTCGTTTCATAATTTTATTTTTTTCTCCTTAGTACTACATTTGTGGTGCTAAGGAGTTTTTTGTAGCCTGTATGCGAGAACAAAAAGTGATGGTGAGTGTTAGATAATAGTATTAATAACCTATAACAAAAATGAAATATGAAGACGATAAGAAGAATATTAGTTTTAGCCTTGATAGCTGTGGTGGCGAGTAGTGTGGCTTATGCCGATGATAAGAAAATAGATTATTCGGCATTGCCAGTGAAGGCTCGTGCGTTTTTGGAAACTTATTTCGGTAAACAGCCTAAGGTGCGCGAAGTGGAAATGGAACGCGAAGGTTACTCGGTGGAATTGCGCAACGGATATGATGTGAAGTTTGATAGAGACGGCAAGCTAATAGAGGTGGAAGCCCCAAGCAGAAGAACCGTTTCGCAAACAATAGCTAAGGATGTTTTGCCAGCAAAAGCAATGGAGTATTTGCAAGAAAAAGGTGTTGCGGATAGGATAAACGATATAGAAATCCTGCACAATGGAGATTACCTTGTGGAAATAGATCGCATAGTAAATGAATACAAGTTGCGATTTGATAGCAATGGGAATGTGGAAAGGAAGCGTGTGCGATAGAGGTATTAGTACCAATCTACGCCGTTGTAATCGCTATGCTTGTCGTATTTCAAGTCGCTGAGTAGAGATGACTTGACTGCAATGTGGAAATTGTAGGATTTGTAAGGTCCCACAGGCACGAAGCTTGCACTCATAGTGAAGCAGTGTAGGTCGCGTGATATAGAACAGTTCATATACGCGATCTTCTTGAGGTCGAAGTTGTAGCTCGTAGAGAAGTTGAGCGACCAGTTTTTAGTTGGCCGTACATTACCTGAGAAACTTAGGTTCTGCGTCCATTTTCCGTCGTAGTCCATCTTCTTTTTGTTGAACGAGCCATAGGCGTAGCTAATCGAATAGTTGACCGATAGGCTCCATGGAAATTCCCAACGAGCATATCCATCGGAATCGAATTTGGAATCTTTGCTACTATTGGATTTATTTTCGTTGCTTGTAGAAGATCCGTCGGCGTTTACCTTGGTGCGTCTTAGCTTCTTGAATGTCTCGTTGTTGAGAGTATAAGAGAACGAAGTACCAGTACTTGATAGCTTACCAAGACCTTTGCCAGCTTGCAGACGGGTGCGATTTACGCGCACAGGAGTTCCTGCCGAGTTGAGCTGGTAGGTGTAAACATCCCAAGTTGCGCTCAGGTTGAGGTTAAAGCCTTTGGTGAGTCGCAAAAGTATGCTTGTGTTGATGTTACTCCAATTCAGTGAATCGGCAGCAAAGTTGTAAGATTGGCTTAAAGTGAAGTTTTCGATCAACGACACTTTCTTTACACCAGTACTATCTTGGTCGCTCTTTACCTTCATTTCGAGGTTGTTGGCAAGCGAATAGCTTAGGATACCGCTTTTGCCTTGTCCTGGATAACCGAATATACCATGTTGGAAATAAGGATATTTCTTAGTAATGACCTCGCCTGTGCGCTTGTCGGTGTAGTCGTAGGTGCCATAGTAGCCCCAACCAGGAGAACTAAAGTCGGGGGTAGCTGAGAACGACACAGTAGGGGTGAGGACATGGCGAATCATTTGCACCTTGTCGCCCAAGAACTTCATAGGCTTGAAGAAACCGTAGATCTTAGTATCGAATGATATACCACCCGAGAAGTCGAATACATTATAGAAATTGTAGGTTGTGTCGCGCACTTCGGCCGAAGCCGCTGGGTCCCATTGGCGTCGTATCTTGCTTGAGTACATACGGTCGTTGAGGGTCACATTAGGTGTAAAATTGAAATACTTGAACAAATTGAAAGTGGCCGAGATAGGCAATGTGTGTCGCATACCATTACGCCAGTCTTTTATCAAGCTTTTCTTTAGGAAGTCGTTTTGGTGGGCTGTGAGCTGATTTTGGAACACACCCGAATAAGTCATCTTAATTTTTTCGTACCATTTTTCTTCTCCGACAGCTCTTTTGCGCTTAAACGGAGCTATTTGCGACATAGAAATGGTGAAATTAGGGAATGACACAGTGAGAGTGGAGTCGGCAGTGCGTTGAGCCACATTGGCTGTAGCAGAGAAACTCCATTTAGAGTTCGGAATACGATAGGTCATATTTATCGAACTACTCTTAGTATTCTCGGTGAAGTCGTTGCTATAATAGCTGTTCAAGTCGTTTCGTGAATAACCACTTGTGGCGAAGTTGACACTTGCCGAGAAGTTCATATTTGGGTTGGCTTTAGAATCTTGAGTGTGAGTCCAACCAATGCGGAAATTAGTACCCTTAGAATAGTCGGGTTCGCCCTTGTCGCCAGTTACAGTGGTGATATAGCTAAGATTGAAGTTACCACTGAACTTGTAGCGTTTGGTATAGGACGATTGAGCGTTAAGTCCCCAAGAGCCACGAGTAAAGATTTCACCAGTGAGCGAGAGGTCGATGTTGTCGTTGATGGCAAAATAGTAACCACCATTGCGTAGATAGAATCCTCGTTGATAATCATCACCAAAGGTAGGAACAATGATACCTGAAGAATATTCGCTTGTGAAAGGGAAATAACCGAAAGGCAATGCAATAGGCAATGGCACATCGGCAAGCACCATATACACAGGACCTGTAACGATATTCTTTTTAGGCTTTACTTTACCTTGAGTGATGTTGAAGTAGAAGTGAGGGTTCTCGTGATCGTCGCAAGTGGTGTAGCGTCCGTCTTTGATGTAAAATTCATCGTTTTCCATCTTTTTGGTCTTACCACCAGTGAGAAAGCCTTCGCCTTGTTGAGTTACGACATCGGAGATGAACCCTTTTTTCGACTTGAAGTTGTATTTCATAGTCTTCGACGCATATTCGCCACTTTTGTCCTTAAATATAGGAGTGCCTTTAAGTTCGCCTATGCTATCGGTTGTACCTTCGGCAAATACGATGTTGGATTTCATATCCATTCGTATCTTGTTGGCAGTAAGGTTGATGTCGCCGTAGGTTACTTTACTGTCGCCAAATAAGAATGCTGAGTTGCGACCTTCGAGAACGAGTGAGTCCTTCGATTGGAAATCGACTATTTCGTCAAGGTCCACTTTCGTCTTGATGAAACGCGACACAGTGTCGGGCGTGTTGATGATTGAGTCCATTTCCAATGCCAATGAGTCATCTATAAGATTTAACGACGAATCGTTGATGCTGGTTGAAGATAAATCGACATTGAATTTTCGCTTAGAGTTGAGCGAAAGACCTTTTACCGAGTCGCTGAGCGATTCGGTAAACTTAATTCTTGCGCTATCGGCAACAAAAGTTTTGATAACATCGTTTTCGGTCTCTTTGATTGCAGTGTCGAGTTTGGTCTCCAAATTATTGGTGATTTCTCGGGCTTTAGCCACCGAAATTTGCCATTGACGCGGACTGCAAGAGTAAAGCAATGCTATCAAAAACGCTAATATGATATATATGCGAGTTTGTCTCAATTATTCTCTTTGCAAAAAACCATTGCAAAATTACACAATTACATTCATTTGAGCATAAGATTAGCTCTAATTTTATGTTTTTTTATAAGGCGTTTAGAACGGTTTCACCATTTGTGAATTGTCTTACATTCTCCACAGCAATATTCATGAGTCGAGTGCGTGCTTCGGTAGTAGCCCAAGCAATGTGTGGAGTGATGAAGCAATTGTTGGCTTTAAGCAATGGATTGTCGGCACGAGCAGGCTCAATAGATAGCACATCGGCACCAAAAGCAGCTATTTCACCATTGTTGAGTGCATCGGCAAGATGTTGCTCGTTGATAAGAGGTCCGCGGCCAGTGTTGATAAGGATTGCCGAGTGTTTCATCGTTTTCAAAGAATCGGCATTGATTAGCTCGCGAGTGTTGTCGGTGAGTGGGCAGTGTAGACTGACAATGTCGGCATTGGCAAGCACTTCTTGAGGAGTAGATGCTGTGATGCCTTCAGGAAGGATAGATTGAGGTTTAGATGTAGCCGCCAAAACCTTCATGCCAAAAGAAAGAGCGATGCGTGCCACAGCCATACCTATGTTGCCGAGTCCAACGATACCCATTGTCTTGCCGGCAAGTTCGACGATAGGAGCGTTCCAATAGCAGAAATCGGGACAAGCAGTCCATTTACCTTCCTTAGCTTCGTGTGCATAGGTGGCGATAGAATTAGTGATGTTGAGGATGTGTGCAAACACCATTTGTGCCACCGATGCTGTGCTATAGGCAGGAATGTTGGTAACGGTGATGCCTAATTCGTGAGCCGCGTTGATGTCGACTACATTGTAACCAGTGGCAAGCACGCCAATGTATTTCAATTTTGGGCAAGCTTGCATAATATTGCGGTCGATAATAACCTTGTTGGTTAGAATGATAGGAGCATCGCCAATGTGAGCCACTACATCGGCAGGAGCAGTGCGATCATATACAGTTACCTCACCAAGATTTTTTAATCCGTCCCAACTCAAATCGCCTGGATTGAGTGTATATCCGTCAAGAACGATAATTTTCATATGCTTAAATATAATGGGTTTATGTTAGACAAAAGAATGTTTGTTTTTTATTTTAGACAAAAGAACATAAGGACATGTTTTATTTTGTTCTTCTGTTCTTATGTCTGAAAAAGATTAAATACACTTATGTCTTGAAGAATAAAAGGCTTTATTATCTATAAGACTATACAAATTTAGTGAAAAATGAAGATTTTTTGAAATAAAATGATGAAATTTGAAAGGAATTGATTCATTCTGCGTCTAAAGGTGTAGAAACAATAAAAGAAATGTGATGGACAACATAGAATTTGAATTTACTAAATTGGTGAAGGAATATAAAAAGACTATTTACACAGTCTGTTATTTCTTCTCAAAGGACACCGATGAGGTTAATGACCTTTATCAAGAGGTGCTGATTAATCTTTGGAATGGATTTGAGAGTTTTCGTGGCGAAAGCAGTGCAAAAACTTGGATTTGGCGAGTGAGCCTCAATACATGTAACACAATGGAGAGAAAGAAGAAAAACCGTGTACAGACTATTCCTCTTTCGGTCGATATTGACTTGTACAACGATACCGACGAACATAGTAAACAGGTTCAGATGTTGTACGACAGGATAAACCGCCTTGATGTCTTCGATAGGGCTATTATTCTTCTTTGGCTGGAGAATATGCAATATCAAGATATAGCCAACGTGGTGGGTATATCTCTGTCGGCTGTCACAACGAGATTGTTCCGCATTAAGGAACAACTTAAATTAATGTCTAACAAATAAACACTTTTAGATTATGGAAATGAATAATGATTTCGCTGAATTGCAAGAACTAAAAGAGCAATTTAATATATTAAGTGAAAAATTGGAGAAGCAAGCCATCATTAATGAAACTCTTATTAAAGAGTCAATGAAGAAAAAACTTTCTTATGTCGATAGGACATATAAGATGTATAAAACAGCTTTCGTGATAACCACTCCGTTGCTCATCGCATTACTTTTGTTATATAAAGCTTCAATGGTATTGTGTATATTTGCAGTACTGTCGCAAATAGTGGAAATGATTTTACATAGAAGAGAATATCGTAAACTAAACACAAAGGGGCTGATGTCGTTAAGTCATATTGAAGCTGTAGAAAGGGTTGTAACTTTTAAGAAAAACTTTAAAAGAAATGGTATCGTGATGTTGATACCCGGTATAATACTCTTTATTGCATTTATAGGATTACTTACCGATTATAAATTTGAAATAGGAACAATGATATTTTATTTAATATTCTGTTTGTTAGCATTGACTTATGAATTTGTTCGCAGTAAAAATATGTTCTCTAAATTAGATGAAATATTAAAGCAAATCGAAGAATTGAAAGGGGAATAGAAAAGAGAAATCAGCAGAATAATTGTTCTGCTGATTTTTTATTGTCCGTTGAAAAGGGCAGTTAGTTCGTTGAATCGGTTGAGCGATGCTTCGCCGAAGCGTGCCATGTCGGCTTGCACTTTTTCGAGAGGTTTGGCTGGAGCAATGCGAGACTTTGAGAAGAATTTGTCGGCATAGCACACCAGTTTTTCTTCGATAGTAGAGGGGAGCATATCGCGATGTGGCAGGGGTAGCTCTTGAGCGATGATTTCGTCGATGGTGAGTCCGCTGCCTGTGTGATGCTCGCACACAAGTGCGTGGCGTGGAAGTCCTTCTGCTTCGAGAATCTCACGACCAATTATGCCATGACAGATATAAGGCATATCGCCGACACAATGAATTGATGGAGCGTGAGTCTTGAATACGCCGATGTCGTGAAGCATGGCAGCTTCAAACACAAAGTCGCAATCAATGTTGAGTTGTGGGTTGCGATGTGCAATTTCGAGTGCAAAATTAGCAACCTGCTGACTGTGTGCAATCAGCAGGTTGTATAGTTCGCTACCACGAGAGTAGTATTTTTCTAATATTTTAATGCAATCAAGCATTGTATTATTCAACTATAGTTACCCAATTGTGAGTGTCAGGTTCGTCGCCAAGTTGGATAGCGCGAAGACGGTTGTATAGTTGAGTAGTCACAGGACCAGCTTCATCATCAGAACCGAAAGTGTAGCTCTTTCCTGCTTCAACATCGTCGATGCGTGAAATAGGAGTTGCTACTGCCGCAGTACCACATTCGGCAGCTTCTTGACATTCAGTAAGTTCGGTGATTTCGATAGGGCGACATTCAACTTCTATACCAAGGTCTTTAGCAATTTGTTGAAGACTCATATTTGTTACCGAAGGCAAGATCGAGCCAGACTTAGGTGTGATATACACACCATCTTTGATAGCAAAGAAGTTTGCAGGACCGCATTCGTCGATATATTTCTTTTCTTTAGGGTCAAGATAAAGCACTGCTGAATAGCCTTCGCTCTTAGCACGTTCACCGGCAGAAAGACTTGCCGCATAGTTGCCGCCCACTTTCCAACGTCCAGTGCCACAAGGAGCTGCACGGTCATATTCGCGATAGATAGCAACCTTAGTAGGTTTGAAACCTTCTTTGAAGTAAGGACCTACAGGAGTTACAAAAATCAAGAAAGTATATTCTGTAGCAGGTTTTACACCTACTTGAGCTGTCATACCTATTTCAAGAGGGCGAATGTAAAGCGATGCACCACTTCCGTAAGGAGGAATGAAACGCTCATTTAGCTTCACCACCTTCTTCACCATTTCGCTGAAAAGATCTTCAGGGATAGGAGCCATCATAATACCATTGGCACTGCGTTGAATGCGCTTAGCATTTTCGTCCATGCGGAAGATGCGAATTTTGCCGTCTTTGCCACGGAAAGCCTTCATGCCTTCGAAGATTTCTTGGCCATAGTGAAGGCAAGTAGCAGCGATATGTATATTAAGATGTTCTGATTCAGAAACTTCAATTTCTCCCCATTTGCCGTCCTTATAAGTGCAACGCACATTATAATCGGTCTTCATGTAACCAAAAGATAGGTTAGCCCAATCGATGTTAGTGTTAGTTTCCATTGAGAGTAGTAATTTATAGAGTTATAGTATTACATAGCAACTTTTTGAGTGATGTTGCCAACTTTTACGATGTAAATACCTCGAGAATTCATCTTGAGCATAGAAGTGCCAGCGTTGAGCTCGGCTTGCGACACAAGTTGTCCGAGAATGGTAAACACCTTGACTTGAGCTTTGTGAGGAAGGTGTACAACGATGTGACCGTCTTTGCTGTAGATTTCGATTCCTTCGGTTGCAATTCTGGCTTCGGTATTTTGTACAGCGGCATCGTTCGATGCTTCACGCCAATGCGTTTGCGCACTGATTTCGCCCACATAACCAAATGTTGCGAGCAAAAGAACGACCGATGTAATCAAATTTCTCATATCTTTCCAGAATATTTTTACAAATATACAGCAAAATATTCAAGCAAGAAACAATATTTGTGATTTTTTGCCGTTAAGGTCTGTTATTTTTAGTTGTCGAAAGGATATTTTCTTTTAGGATTTTTAGGGAACCAACCTTTGCGTACTCTTTCTTGTTGCTCAAATATCTCTAATATGCTCCAAAAAGAAGAGAATGCTGTGACTCCTAGAAGTGCCGAGAATAATACATTCTCAACCATTATAGTTAATACGCCACAAATGATACCTAATAATAAAAACGCCCACCAACAGCGAGTTCCAAAGTAGTACTCACCTTTAATTACAATCGGGTGGAAAAGACCGATAATCAAGAATGTGCTGATTCCGATAACGAGTCCCAATAAGTTATGTTGTTGTAGAAATTCCATATTTATATAATTTTTTAAAATTGTAATGCTAATGCTATGCCATAACTTTTAGTTAGGTTGTTATATGAAGGGAATGCAAAAAACGAAGTGTTTGCTTGTTCTTTGTTGAGTCCTAAGATTTTTTTCTCAAGAGGTAACAACCAATAACCAATTCTTGCGCTTAAAATACCTATCCCTGCTGCTCCTATTACATCTCCAAACCAATGACGATTGTTGTAGAGTCGAAGAAAGGCTGTGCCAGTGGCAAAAGTGTAGCCAGCCACGCCCCACCAAGTTCCATAATTCATGCGCAATTGCTCGGCGCTGAGGAATGCCGTGGCAACATGTCCCGACGGGAATGAGTGGCTGTCGGAACCATCGGGGCGAGTTTTGTTGACGGTGTGTTTAAGCCCTTGTGTGAGAGCATACATAGCAGCATAGGAGGTGGCTGTGAGTAGTAACTGGTCACGAGTGTTGTAGCCGCTTTTTACGCCCGAAAAATGAAGGACATAATTGGCTGCTAATGGTGCAAATCGCAAGTATTCATCTAACTGAATGCGATTGTGCTTGCCTCGCAATTCTTGAAAGCTTCTATTGAGAGAATGGTCGAGTTCCTCCATAGGAGCGAGAAAAAGACTGCTCGCTCCTACGGCAATAAGCGCAGCAGGAAGAATTAATTGTTTGGGCTTGAATTGGGTGTTATTGATAGCCCTTTGTTGTGCAATGGAGTCGCTCTTTTCGGCAGCTTGTAACGGCGCTGAAATGAGCAAAATCAATGCGAGGATAATATTTGATATAGAAGCAATCTTCATAAAAATATAGAGGTGAGTAAGTTCTATTTTCGTCCTTCGAGGTCGTCGTTGGAGATAGTTTTGTTAGTTTTCTTTACACTTGCGTTGAGAGAGCCGAAGCGATAGGAAATATTGATACCAAATGCGCGAACAAAGCTCATAGAAGTATAATATCCTGTGCGTCCACCGTTGAATGTGTGCTCGGTAGAAGTGCGATATTTGCTTGAGAACGGATTTTGTGCGCCAAGTTTTACAGTCAATCGGTCTTCCTTCAAGAACGAGCGACTAAGATTGAATCCATATTGAAAAAAATCAAATCCAGAAGAGTAGATGCCGTTGATACCACTATGATAGTAGTAGATATTGGCATTTAATATTAATTTCCAAGGAAGATTTTGTTTTACATTGGCATAGAGATTCTTTTCCCAGCCATCATTCATCAGGTTCTGAGAGTTTTGGCACTTTTGGTATGCAATAGTTCCTGATAGCATCAATTGAGTGCTCTGTGTAGGAGACCATTGTGCATATAAATTATAAGTGATACCAGTTTCTTTACCATTGTTAGCATAGGTGTTATATCTTATGCCATCTTTCACCCATTCAAGCGACATTAAGCTATTGTTAGCCCAAGCATAATTAATCGATGAATTAAGAATCAATTTTCTTGTCATGAGAGAATGGGATAGGCGAATAGAGTTGCGACGAGTACTTTCCAAATTGGGGTTACCATAAGAAATGGTGGTAGGAGAAGTGCTGACTGCGGGATTGAGGTAACTAATGCCAGGTCGGTTGATGCGAGTAGCATAGTTTAGTTTGAGTGTGTTGGCATCATTGATATTGTAGCTCAAACTAAGAGTTGGCACGAGGTCGGGGATATAGCTACTGAATGACGGTTCGTCGCTATTAGGATAACGACCTCTGAGGTGAGCTAATTCGTAACGTAAACCTGCTCGCGCACCCCATTTTTTGCTATTGAATGAATATTCAGCGTAGGCTGCGCCAATGTTTGTTATGTGGTTGAAATGGGTGTTGTCGTTTACACCATTGTTGTATTCATAGAGAGTCTTGCTGAAATTTTGACGCAAAATGTATTTCAAACCCATCTCCACTTTGTGTTTTTGAGCAAATGGTCGTGTCCAGTCAAATTGGAATGTGTGTTCGTAGAAATACAAGTTGCTACGATTAGATAAACTATCATAGCTTAGAGGGAAATTTATCTTATCCTCATAGCTTACCGATGAAGAATTCTCTTGATTGGTAGTAGATAGCAAATAAGAGAAAGTGAGTGCTTCGCCTTTACGGTGTGTGAGGTGTTGATAGTCGATTTTGCCGTTGAAATCGAAATATTGGTACTTAGGGTTTCGTCCTATCTCGTTGTATTGATATAGTAGAAGTCCCGATTTATCGGTCATTGTGATGTTTTGCATGCTAGTGGTGGCTGTGTTGAAAAAATATCCACCAAACGAAAGAGTGATAAGATTTAGAGTGTCGATGTCGTAGCTTGCTTCGATGTTACCCATGTGGAAAGTACCTTTGTCAATGTTGTTCTTACCATTGAATGTTAATCGATTGCCTGATTCGACATAATTATATTCTCCATTATGAAATGGTACCGTATTCGCCTTGCCAAGAGTGCTAAAATTGTAGTTGATTGAAGTGGTGAATTTGCCAATTTGAGTGGTAATATAAGTGTTGGCTCCATGCATATCATTGGTGTTGGAGTTTGCGCTCACGCTACCTATTACACCATTTATAACACTTTGATCATCGGTTATGATGTTGAGTATTCCGCTAACACCTTCAGCATCATATTTAGCACCGGGCTCGGTGATGACCTCAATGCGTTTAATCATACTTGCAGGAATCGACTTAAGTACCTCCTTCGGGTTGTTGCTCCACCCATTATTAGGTCGTCCGTTCTTGTATATTTTGAAATTAGAGCTACCATTGACGCGTATTTTATCTTCGCCGTCGATGGTAACCATAGGAACTTTGCGAAGCATATCGAAAATAGAACTTGTTTTGCTTTCTTCGTCGGCTTTGATGTCGTAGCTTAAACGGTCAATTTCGGTTGTTATGAGAGGTTTTTGTGCCACTACTTCTACGCCAGCGAGTACTTTAGCATCGTTGCTCATAATGATAGAGCCGAAATTGATTGACTTTTGTTGAGTGCTAAGTTCAAAATCTTTGTTGATGGGAGTTTTACCCACTGATGTGATGTTGAGAGTGTATTTCCCCGCCGATGAAAGTTCTTGCTTAAAATATCCGTTGATGTCGGTAGTGCCTATTTTTACTGGATTGTCGGTGCTTGCTTGATAGAAAATGCGCACCGTTGCATAAGGTTCTCCTGTATTGGTGGAATCGGTAACACAACCTTCGACGATATATTGTGCAAAAGCTGTGGTAGCTGTAATAATAAGGGCAAAACTGAGTAAAAAGTATCTTTTCATAATGTTAGTTGTTTTGTAGCAAAGTTAGTTTTAACGATTAGACGTTGTTAATCTGTGATATGTTGCAAAAAATGCCACATAATTAAGGAATATTTACAAAGATACTTTTTTTTTAACAGTACAATAGTGTGTAACAAAATTTAACGCTGAAAAAGATGTTAAATGGGTGTTATACAGTGATTTGTGCAAGTCGTTTTTCGAGGTCGGTACTATTAAGTTTTGCATAAAGCTGACCCTTGTAGGCAAGAGAAATGTTGCCAGTTTCTTCGGAAACAATCACAGCAATGGCATCGGTAGCTTGTGCAATACCGAGGGCAGCACGGTGGCGCAAACCAAGGTAACGAGGCAAACTTGTGTCGTGTGAAACAGGCATAATGCAACCTGCGGCCGAAAGTTTGTCGTTGGAAATTATCAATGCGCCGTCATGAAGAGGGCTATTTTTGAAAAAGATGTTTTCGATGAGACGAGTGTTGATCTTAGCATCGATTCTATCACCTGTGCGTTCGTAGTTTTCGAGAGGGACATTTTGCTCGATTACAATGAGTGCACCAGTTTTACTCTTTGACATACTCATACATGCATATACTACAGGAATGATCCATTCGTTGGTGGTGTTGGCGTCGCCTTTGCGTGAGAAAATCTTACGGAACACGCCCCAACGCTTTTTTGAACCCAATTCAACGAGGAATTTCTTGATTTGTTCTTGGAACAAGATAACGATAATAATAAGTCCAATGTTGATGAACTTATCCATAATGCTACCAATGAGTTTCATGTCAAGAATCTTCGATACAACAATCCAAAGAACGATGAAAGCCAAGACACCGAGGAAAACATTGAGAGTTCCCGATTCTTTCATTGTCTTATAGATGTAGTATAGAACCGTAGCAGTAATGAGAATGTCGATAATGTCTTTAATTCCAAATTCCATAGTTATACAGTGTAAGAATGTTAGCTATTAAGAGTTTTTGTTGCTAGTTTTACCGCTTCGACAGCTTCTTTCACATCGTGAACACGAAGGATGTGTGCTCCTTTGGCTATAGCTAAAGTGTTGATAACGGTAGTGCCGTTGAGAGCAGTGTCGGGAGAGCCTCCGAGTGTGTTGTAAATCATTGATTTGCGTGACACGCCAACGAGTAATGGCGCATTGAGCGATTGGAATTTCTCAAGGTTGTTGAGAAGGGTGTAATTTTGCTCAAGCGTTTTGCTAAACCCGAAACCAGGATCGATGATTATATCTTTTATGTCTTTTTCTTTTAGAATGGTTACCTTTTGGGAAATATCGTTTATTACATCGAGGGTTACATTGTTGTATTGAGTGAATTGTTGCATGGTGCTTGGAGTTCCTCGCATGTGCATAAGTATATAGGGTACACCCAACGATGCTACGGTGTCGAACATTTCGGCATCGAGATTGCCTCCCGAAATGTCGTTGATGATGTCGACGCCCCAGTCGATTACACATCGGCGAGCTACATCGGCACGAAATGTGTCAACCGAGATTATGGCATCGGGAGCTATGCGCTTGATGATGTCCAATCCTGTTGCTAATCTAGAATACTCCTCGTCGGGAGTGATGTCGTTGGCTCCAGGGCGCGATGAATATCCACCAATGTCGATGATTTTGGCTCCTTCAGTGATGATTTGATTCACTCGTTGCTCAATCATGGTAGATTCATTGCAACGGCTATCGCTGTAGAATGAATCGGGTGTGAGATTGAGAATGCCCATCACCCAAGGCTCGTTGATGTTTACAATCGAGCCCCTGAGAGTGAGGTTGTATGGAGTGAAATGATACATTCTAATCGTAATAAAGCAAATTCATTGCTAAATTAGTGAATTATTCTAAAATAACAAAGCAGCAAGAGAATCAAATAGACCTATTACATATAAGAAAATGAGAATGATTGCTAATGGAGCAATATATCGTATGCAAAATAGGATAGGGCGCATGGTGCGTACATTGAGCGTACCATTGTTGGTGAGCTGATTGGCAACGATGTTTTTGTTCATAACCCAACCCACGAAAACGGCAAGAATGAATCCACCTGCAGGGAGAAGGATATTAGAAGAAACATAGTCGAAAAGGTCGAAAAAGGTCTTGTCGAACACTTTTATGTCGCTAAGAACATTGAACGATAGAGCGCAAAGCGAACCGAGAACAAGAGCAATGCCAGTGTTGAGACGGGTAGCTTTCTTGCGACTCATATTGTGTTCCTCGGTGCAGAAAGTGATGAAAATCTCACTCATAGAGATGGTAGATGTGATGGAAGCAAAGAACAACAATGTGAATAATGCTATCGACCACAAATATCCACCAGGCATTTGATTGAAAATGCTTGGTAGTATTTCAAATACCAATTTAGGTCCAGCAGTAGGTTCAGCTCCGAATGAGAATACTGCAGGGAAGATGATAACGCCAGCAAGAATTGCTACGCAAGTGTCGAGAATGGCAATAATGGTGGCTGTCTTGATGAGAGGAGTTTTGTCGTTGAAATAGGATGCGTAAGTGAGCAGACAAGTCAATCCAAGGCTAAGCGAGAAGAATGCTTGTCCCATAGCACCGATAATCATACTTGGAGATACCTGAGAGAAATCGGGAGAGAACATGAATTCAAGACCTTCTTTTGCTTTAGGAAGTAGCAACGAATTGATGCAGAATATGATAAGTAACAAGAAAAGGATAGGCATGAGAAGGTTGGAAATGCGCTCGATGCCTTTCTGAATGCCCTTGCGCAAGATAAGGAAATTGATGCCAAGGAATAGAATGGTCCACAAAACAGAACGCCAAGGCGAGCCAACAAGAGAGTTGAAAATGTTGGAATAGTCCTCAGGAGAGTGTCCATTGAGATTGCCAATGATTGATTGGAAAAGGTATTCAATAATCCACCCAGCCACAACCGAGTAGAAGCTAAGAATCATCACAGATGAGATGATACCAATGTAGGACACATATCGGAATTTGCTACCAGGAGCAAGTAGGTTGATAGCACTATTGGCATTCTTGTGGGTGGCACGGCCTATTACAAATTCGGCAATAATAACAGGTATACCAAGCAAAAAAACGCACAAAAGATAGATGCAGATGAATGCTCCACCTCCATGCATACCAGCTTCATAAGGGAAACGCCATATATTACCTAATCCAACAGCTGAACCAACTGAGGCGGCTATTACGCCCATTTTAGTTACGAATTGAGCTCTTTCTGACATAGTTATAAAAGTTCAAAAGTGTGAGTAGAAAAGTGTTTTAAGATAGTTAGAATGTCTCGGTTTCTTCGAGAGCAGAAGCAGTGAGAGTGGGGTGCTTCGGTGAAGCTTTTTTCGGTGCTTTGGCTCTCTTTTTTCTCTTTTTCTTAACAGTGTCGACTTGAGACGAATCGACAGCTGCTTGAAATTCGTTTGCTAATTGTTGGGTGGTTGCCGGCAATTCACTCTTTGTGGGCGCAAAAGCAGTGTAGCCTATGAATAAGGCTACAATAACGGCTATGATGATAAGCCCTACGCGCTCGTTGCGAGAAGTTGAGAAAATGTCGTGCAATCGCTTTTTCATTATCAAATCTTGATGAAATTAGCTAAGAAAATGATAGCAATAAGTGCTGGACACACGAATTTTATCAAGAAAAGAATCACAGGAGTGATGGGTGAACGTAAAGTTTCGTAATTGGTAAGCTCATCTTTTAAGAAGTTCTTAGGCAATACCCAACCAACATATAGACAAATTAATAATGCACTTGCAGGAAGAACCATATTAGCAGTGAACTTGTCGAGCGCGTCGAATAGAGGCAAGTTGGCAATTTGTAGCCATTCTACGCCTGTCAACGATACCGAACAAAGAGTACTGAATAAGAATAAAGGTAAAAGAACGATGAAGCATGCTTTTTTACGCGATATTCTAAAACGATCGTGAACAAATGCTATAGATACTTCGGCAATAGATATTGTAGATGTGATGGCTGCCACTCCAAGCAATAGGAAGAATAGTGCTGACCACCATTGACTACCACCCATTTGTGCAAATATTTCGGGCAAAGTAACGAATACAAGTGTCATACCTGCCATGTTCTCACTTCCACTAATGCCAAAACTTATCACAGCAGGGAAAATGATGATTCCCATAAGTACTGATACCAAGAAATCTAAGAAGGTAACAGTGACAGATGTGCGCACCATCTTTGTGGTTTTAGGGAAATAAGAAGAGTAGGTAACAAGAATTCCCATACCAAGACTGAGTGAGAAGAATGCTTGACCTAAAGCAGCAACAATCACTTGACTATTAATCTTATCGAAGTCGGGAGTGAGGAAGAATTTTAGTCCTTCGCTTGCATTAGGCAAAGAAAGAGAAACTGCACAGAAAATGAGCAAAATAACAAATAACAATGGCATTAAGATGTTGGAAATCTTTTCGATACCTTTTTTTACCCCCTTGAGCAGAATCACAAGATTAAGCGCAATCATGGCGAAAGTCCAAAATATAGGTTCACTTCCTGATAGGATGAGCGACTTCATTTTATCGGCAAAGAAAGTGTTTTGACTTGATGCAGAATTGAATCCTTCGAATAGCCCTCCCGAGATAGATTGCCATAGGTATTCAATAGTCCAACCAGCAACCACCATATAGAATGCTAAGATGAGGTAAGATGCGACGAGCCCAAAACAACCTGCAATCCACCATTTGTTGCCTGGAGTGAGGTTTTTGAACGAGCCAACAGAATCGGAGCGTCCAGCTCTACCGAGCGAAAACTCGGCAAGCATGACAGGAATGCCAAGAATGAAAATACAACAAATGTATACCAAGAGGAATGCACCACCTCCGTTTTCTTGAGCCAAACTTGGGAATCTCCACACATTACCCAATCCCACAGCAGATCCTACTGTAGCTGCAATAAGTCCAAATTTAGAACTAAAAGTTGTGTCTTTTGCCATATTATAGATTACTTATAAATAGTCGTTTTTATTGGAATTTTTTACAAAGTTAGAAATTATTTGTGTGATTAGCTAAACTATTAATGTTATTTTGTAAAATAAAGGGATAAATGTTATCTTTGCATAATATGTTTGATAGAAATAAAATAAAAAGACTGGTTGAAAAAATGCCAAAAGGATTGATGTCGATAATGACGATATTATTGATAACATATCTGTCGCTTGATGATAATCCTTTCGATGCAAATGATGTGCGCTTATTTGAGGGCATGGATAAGGTGGTGCATTGCATAATGTACTGGTTTTTGGCATTAATACTGATGATAGATTGGACTAAGATTAAGAACAATATAAAGATTTCGGCCGTGTCGATGTGGGTGTGCGTGGCAATAGCATTTGCGTTCAGTGCGCTAATGGAGTACTTGCAAGATGCTATGGGGCTTGGGCGCGCAGCTTCGTGGGCCGATGCGTTGGCTAATTTTACAGGAACAATATTAGGCTTTTTGTCGATGAAATTTGTTTTCAATAAATGGTTCTTCGACACAAAACAAGGATGAAATTATTAAACTCAGGTATAATTATTGCATATAATGGCTGAAGAAAGCAAAAACAATAATACGAATATAAATAACAAACCTAAAGGCAATAGCTTGCGAAAAGCGATAGCATGGATAGCAGGCGTGGTGTTCTCGATAGCCATAATATTGCCATGTTTGTTATATATACCGTTTGTGCAAGATGGAGTGAAGAATGCAGTAACTTATTTTGTGAACTGCAATACTGATATGAAGATGGATGTGGGTCGAATAATGCTCAAGTTTCCATTGAAGATAAGTATTGATGATGTGTTGATACTCGATGCAAGTCAAGACACAATGTTGTGTGCCGACAAGTTGGAGACTGAGGTGAAAATATTGCCTATTTTCCGTAAAAAGGTCGAAATACAAAGTTTCTTGCTGAAAAATGCGTTGTATAAGATGTCTAGCGAAGACGGTTCGATGGATCTTCGTGCTGAAATAGACCAATTCAGATTGCGCCGAAGCGAAATATTGCTTGATAAAAATGAAATCAATCTGAAAAGTATTGGTTTGAAGGGTGGACGAGTACAAATGAAGCTTGGTGAAAGTACTCCAACCGAAGAACCAGTAGATACCTCGTCTATACCATGGCTAATGAATATCGGAAGGGTGAAAATAGAGGATTTCGCATGTAATATGCAGATGTTGCCACTTATTGAAAATCTTAATGCAAGGGTGGGACAAGCTGTGATGTCGCGTACAATGGTGAATTTGGCCACCAATGATGTGAAAATAGGTCATCTTGGCGTGGACTATGCTGATGTGAAATATCTATATCCAGTAGTTGCTGATAGTGTTGCAGAACCAGTAGCGCAAACCACAGTAGAGCCTGAGGTGACAACAAAAGACTGGACAATCAATGTTGATTCAGTTCGCTTGAATGGTGCTCATGCAGTGTATGCTATGAGTGGAGCAATTCCAGTTAAGGGGTTGGATATGAACTACCTTGAGCTGAGAGATATAAATATCGCTATTGACAGCGTGTATAATAAGGGTAGCGAGATAAAACTTGATTTGCTTTCGCTTACAGCGCGTGAGCGAAGTGGTTTGGAAGTGAAATCGGGTAGAGGCGCATTTTCTGTGGATAGTAAATTGATGAAAGCTGAGGATGTGAAGTTGGAAACTGCACACTCGGAACTTTCGCTTGAAGCTGTGGTGGGAACAGATGTTGCTGAAGATGTTTCGGCTCCTATCAAGGTAGATGCGCGAGCTAAATTTGGCTTTAATGATGCAAAATTGCTTTATCCTTCGTTGTCTTCATTGGTGGATAAAATGCCACACAATGTGCCTTTGGAAATGAATGTGCTTGTTGACGGAACAACCCGTCGCATCGATGTGAAGGAGGCTAAATTAGGCATGCGACAATATATTTCGGTTGAGGCTGATGGATATGCCGAGAATGTGATGGATTCAGAAAAGCTGAATGCAAAGATTGATTTCTTGGGCAAATTCCGTAACCTTAATTTCGTGGAGCAGATAGTGCTAACAGATAGTGCTATGCAAAGCCAAATTGATATGCCTAACATGATACTGAAAGGTGGAGCGCAATATGCTCAAAATGAGGCTCGTGGAGGAGCTGAGTTGCGCCTTTCGAGTGGCGAAATGGTGTTCTCGGGCGACTGGAATGGAAACAGAGAATCGTATGAGGCTGATTTAGCGTTAGATTCATTCCCAGTAATATCAATTTTGCCCTTGTCGGAGCTAAAAGAAATAACAGCCAATGCGAAAGTGAAAGGCGTGGGTTATGACCCATTCAACCCAAAGACAACAATCGATGCTTCGTTGAGAATAGATAAGTTGGCCTATGGCAATAAGATTTATCGTGATGTAGAGGCTGTGGCAAGTGTAGCCGACCAAAATGCAAAGGTAGAGCTTAAGTCGAAGAATGCCGATTGCAATATGGATATGGGCGTTGTGTGTCGATTGGATACGGCTGACTATGAGTTTATCGTAGATGGAACGATAGATAATGTGGACCTAAAGGCGTTGAAACTTTCGGAAACAACATGTCGAGGCAAAGGAAAGATTGTTGCATTTGGTAAAGCTAATGTAGCTAAAAATTTGTATGATGTGGATATGAGTTTGCGTGATTTCAAGTGGGTATTGCCCGACGCAACTTATTCTACAGATGAATTTAATGCGTTATTTGTGAGTAGCGAAGATCATATAATGCTATCGGCAAAGGAAGAAGATATGATGGTGGATTTCAATGCATCGTGTGGCATAGATACACTGTTGGCTTGTCTTGAGCGTAGTATGAAGATTGTAGAATATGAAATCGCTGCGAAGAATCTAGATCTCGATACACTACAAAACGCGTTGCCACATTTCTCATGCGACCTAAAAGTGGGTGAACAAAATCTGTTGAAGCAAGCATTGAAGTCGTATGATGTGAAAGTGAAGGATTTGGCACTGAATATCGTTAACGATAGTACAATCTATATGAATGGTCTTGCGTTGGGCGTGGAATCGGGAACAATGCGTCTTGATACAGTGAGTGTGTACGCTAATCAACGCAACAAATATCTCACATATAAGTTACATGTGGGTAATGAGAAAGGCACAAATGACGAATTTGCTCAAGTAACATTGAAGGGTGGCGTGAGAGGTAGTATGCTTGGAATGCTTCTCGAACAGCATAACATCAAGGGTGAACAAGGATTCCGTTTCGGTGTGAATGCACGCTTGTCGGATACGGCTGTGAATGTGAATATTTTCCCTAAGGTGCCAATTATTGGTTATCGTAAATGGGATGTGAATGATGGTAATAGTGTGAATTACAACTATATTAAGAAGCAATTTGAGGCCGATTTGCATTTGCGAAGCGATTCAAGTTTTATCATGGTTCGCACTGAGGATAAACAAGGACGCGAAGGTCAGGACGATGTGAAATTGAGCCTTGGAGGTGTGCAAATAGCAGAATGGCTAAAGGTGTCGCCTTTCATACCACCTATGAGTGGCGAATTGAGTGCTGATATTAAGTTGATTCTCGACCGAAAGAATATTCTTGGTGGTGGTGTAACGCGAATGAAAGATTTCAAGTTCAACCGAAAGGAAGTGGGCGATTTTGCGTTCAAATTAGGTCTTGAACTTGACCCAGATAAGCATTTCGTAAGATTGATTTCATCATTTGATGTTAATGGCCGAAGAACAGTCGTTGCAAGAGGTTCGTTGAACGACACAACATCACAAAATCCATATAATATATTGGTGAAACTTGATAGTTTCCCTATGAATGTTGTGAATCCATTTGTGCCAGGTGATATGGTAAAACTTGATGGCGCATTGAATGGTTCAATGAACATAACAGGAAGTCTCACTGAACCATCAATTAATGGTTATGTGCTAGGCCATGATGCTGCAATTAGCTTGCCACTATTTGGCTCGCACTTGAAATTGGGCGATGACACTATACCAGTAGACTCGAATGTGGTGCGTTTCAATCAGTATAACATTTATGGTAGCAATAACAATGCAATAGCCGTGGATGGCTATGTGAATTTGACACCGATGAATGAGATGCCAATGGATTTGACACTGAAAGGTAAAAATGTGGAGTTTGTGAATAGCAAACAACAACGCAAGATGGAACTTTTCGGTAAAGGATATGCGACTGTAGATGCAAAGGTGAAGGGAACGATGAATGATATGAATGTAGATGCATCGTTGTCATTGTTGCCAGCTACTAATCTTACCTATGTGATGCAAACCGATGTGAGTGCATTGTCGACTCAAACTGATGAAAATATGGTAAAGTTTGTAAGTTTTGCTGATACAGCAAAGGCCGAAGTTGATTCATTGACCAACCTGGAACTAACAAAGTCGAACTTCAAGCTAAATGCAAAGCTAAATATACAACAAGGCTCTAAATTCAGTGTATACTTGTCGAATAGTGGAAATGATAGGGTGGAACTATCGGGAAGTGGTATCTTGAACTATTCACAAAGTTCGCTTGGTGATATGCGTCTTGTGGGTAGATATACGCTCAAAGATGGTTTTGCTCGCTACACACCACCATTGTTATCGGAAAAGAAATTTGACTTTGTGGAAGGCAGTTACATATCGTGGAATGGTGATGTGCTCAATCCAGAGCTCAATATCAGTGCTGTCGACGAAATGAAGGCCAATGTGCAACACGAAGGTCAAGAATCTCGAATGATCGATTTCCTTGTAACGATGAGCATTGGAAATACGCTCAATAATATGGATATGAATTTTGATTTGAGTACGAAAGAAGATGTAACGGTGAAGAATGAATTGTTGTCGATGTCGCCATCGCAGCGTTCAAGTCAAGCCATCAATATGCTTCTTTATGGTACATATACAGGATTGGGAACGACAGCCAATATGAATGGCAATCCATTGTATTCGTTCCTAAATTCACAAATCAATCGTTGGGCGGCTAATACGATAAAAGGTGTTGACTTGACATTCGGCGTGAACCAATTTGATAACGGCTCGGGTGATGAAAAATCAAAATCGACCACTTATTCATATAAGATATCAAAATCGCTCTTTAATGACCGATTTAAGATTGTGGTGGGTGGAAATTACAGTCCTGGAGGTGATACCGAAGATAGTTTTGCTAATAGCTTGTTGAATGACATCTCGTTTGTGTATATGCTTAATCAGAGAGGAACGATGTCGGTCAAGTTGTTCAGACATACAGGATATGAAAGTGTGCTTGAAGGCGAGGTTACTGAGATGGGTGGCGCATTTGTGATTAAACGCAAATTGTCGACATTGAAGAACTTGTTCCGATTCAGACCACGAAAAATCACTGCAAAAAAAGATGATGCAGCGGTGAAAGATACCACGATAAGATTGGAAGAATCGCCAGTTGTGCAACCTAAAAAGGACTAATGATGAGAAGAATAAGCAATAATATAGTTGTGAAGTGTGTAGCGATGTTGCTATGCGCAATGTGTGTGGCTTCGTGCTCTACAACAAGCCGACTCGTAGAAGGCGAACAACTTTATACAGGAGTTAAAACCTTCAAAGTAACGCCTGAAAAAGGTGAGAAAGTACCCGATGAGGTAGATACTTATCTATTTGATGTGATAAATGTGAAACCAAATAATAGTTTGTACTCACCTTACTTGCGTACTCCATTCCCATTGGGGTTGTGGGTATATAACAACTGGGATGCTGATAGCAAAGGTGTAAAAGGGTGGTTGTATGACAAACTTGTGGAGCAACCAGTCGTGATTGATGATGTAAATCCGTCGTTGCGAGTGGGAATGATGAAATCGGTGCTCGATAATAATGGCTATTTCTCAGGAACTGCTCGTTATGAGTTGGTAAAAGACAAGAAGAATGCCAAGAAGGCAAAGTTGTCTTATTATGTGAATATAGGGAAACCTTATTTGTTTTCACGCATTGAGTATATTAATGGAGCGAGCGAACTTGAGCATGCTATCGACTCGATAGCACACCGAAGTGAGTACTTGAAACCAGGTCAGAGATATATTACCGATTCGTTGAGTAGTGTGCGCGAAGTGATAGCCTCGCGTGTGCGAAACATGGGGTATTACTATTTTCAACCCGACTTTATCGAATATCTTGCTGATAGTACCGAGAATGAAGGCGAGATTGCATTGCGGATCACGCTTGCCGACAATATAAAGAAGGCAGCTCTAAAGAAATATTATGTAGGCGATGTTGAGGCTGTTGTAAATCGTCCGTTTGGTAGAGGAACGCCCGACACACTTGTAATTCGTCAAGGGAAATTGGTAAAAATGCTACCTATGCGCTTGCGCGATGATCTTGTGCCATCTTGTTTGCGCTTCCGCAAAGGTCGTATAATACGAGTGAGAGATATTGATCAAACTCAATTGAATCTATCGCGAATGGGGATATTTAGTACAGTAAATATTGATGTTACGCCACTCGATTCATTAAATGGTCGTGATAGTGTGGATGTAAAAGTGAATTGTACTCTAGATCAACCGATGGAAGCTGCGATAGAATTTCAAGCTACTTCAAAGTCAAATAGTTATATAGGCCCAGCAGTGGTGGGTTCGCTTACCAATAAGAATCTGTTTGGTGGTGGAGAACTACTTACTACTCAAATAACTGCGGGATATGAATGGCAAACAGGTAGTGGAAGTCGTGAAAACGATACAGGCTCGATAAATTCCTATGAGTTTGGGTTGAATTCTACATTGTCGTTCCCAAGATTGCTCGCACCGAAGTTTATCGACCGTAGCCGTAGATATATCAACTGGACACGAGTGTCGTTGTCGGCCGATTTGCTCAATCGCCCAAGCTATTTCAAAATGGTGCAATTTGGAGCAGGATTTAGTTGGAAATGGCATGCTAATCGTAACTCGTTGAATGAATTTACACCATTTAAGCTCACATATACGAAGATGTTGAGTACGACCGATGCGTTCAATGCTGCAATGGAAGAAAATCCAGCAGTGGCATTGAGTTTTAAAGATCAGTTTGTGCCATTGATGAGCTATTCATACACTTACGACAAGCAGATTGACCGAAATAATAATATGGTGTGGACATCAACAGTGATGGAAGCCGGAAATATATTCTCGGGAATATGGAGTTTGGCTGGTAAGCATGGCGAAAAAGAGCTATTCGGTACGCCATTCTCACAATTTGTTAAGGCTCAAACACAGTTGGTGTATTCATGTAAGCTATTCCATCACCCAATGTCGAAGCATTGGATGGTGTTTCGATTGTTTGCAGGAGCTGCTCATGCCTACGGAAATTCTAATCAAGTGCCTTATAGCGAGCAATTCTATATAGGTGGAGCTAACTCGTTGCGTGCGTTTGGTGTGCGTGCAGTAGGTCCAGGTAGCTATCGCCCAGCAGCCGATGTAACGAATGGATATTATGACCAAACAGGTACATTCAAGTTGGAATTCAATGGCGAATATCGTTTCCCATTGATGGGCTATTTGCATGGAGCAATATTCCTTGATGCAGGTAATGTGTGGCTTCTTGAGAAAGATGCTTCACGCCCAGGAGGTGCTCTTGGAGAGGGCTCATTCTTCAAGCAATTGGCTGTGGGTACAGGAGCTGGATTGCGTTTCGATATGGAAATGCTTGTGTTGCGTGCCGACTTAGGTATAGGGTTGCACGCTCCATACGATACAGGAAAGAGTGGCTATTTCAATATGCCATCGTTCAAGAAAAGCCTTGCCTTCCACATAGCAATCGGCTATCCATTCTGATGAGTATTATTTGCCAGAGAAGGTAATGGCGAAGCCGATGAGGCGGTCGTATCGTGACGATGGGTCGCGATGATAGAGTCGGATGAGATACTCGTTGACTGTTTGGAACTTATTGCCTTCGAGCGATGAGTAACCTCGTGTGCTTCCGTCGGGAACAAAGAGGTATTGATAGTTGTAAGCCCCTTGTTTTAAGAGCAAATCGGCAGTGTAGAGTCCTGTTGCAGGGTCGTATTTCATCATAGTCGACGGAGTGAATAGGTTGTTGGTAAATTCTCCGTTTAAGTAGATTTTCCCGTTGCTTAGTTGGCCTTCGGTGTCGAGGGTGAAGTGTGTAATGATGTATTCGGAACCGTTGTCGGAGTCGTAGGCTTCACTGTTTCTGATTGTGAAGCGACCCATTTGCGTCTTGTCGTAGAGATAGCTATCGTTGGTGCGCATACGATCGGTGTAGAGTATGGCGTGATAGTAAGGGTGGTGGTATTGCATGCGCTCAACTCCCATAGATATGTTGTGTTGAGCCACAGTTTCGATGCGGCGGAACTCGTTGCCAGCTTCAAAAATCAGTTTTCGGTCGTGGTCAAAAGTTATGTTTTTGCCCGAAACCATGAGAGGTTGATTGACTACGACTTCGTTGTCGGAACGGCTATTTTGAGTTACATGAGCCTTCAAGTCGGTGTACATATTGCGAATAGCATAGTTTCGTGTGTTGACAGTGAATGACACTTGTTGGTGCTCACCATTGTAGTCGATGTCGGTGCGACTTGTGGCCGATGCAGCTATCGATACAGCATTCTCGCACACATAAAATCGCGCTTGAAGGAGAGTGTTTTCGGGTTCGTCTTCGTGATATACCTTAACGAGGTAATTCCCTGAGATTAAGAAACTGATTTCGTCGTTGGGCAAGGTGAAAGAGTAGTGAATGTAGTGGGTTAGAGTGCCCAAAGAGTGCTTGAAGTCGGTGATGTCGGCATAGTTGAAGCCATCGACATATTCACTTTCTACAAGGTCGCTTGGAGTCCAATCGGCGTTGCAATGCACTACGCTATAACGAAGATATGATCGTTCTTCATCGAGCTCATCGAAAGAGATGCGAATCTTGTCCTCGCTGTTGAGGGTGATAATAGGAGGGAAGTAGTCGTTGCCATCGAGTTTCACTTGCAGTGATTTGAAACGGCTATCGGCTACTTGTGTGCGAGTGTCGTTTTCAAGAATTTGAGCGCGAGATGAAAACGCCACCAATATAATTAATAATAATATGTGTAAGAATCTATTTTTCATAAATTACCATTCGATAGGTTGTTTGCCATGTTTAATAAGGTATTCGTTGGTTAACGAAAAGTGCTTGTTGCCAAAGAATCCACGATAAGCGCTCAATGGAGATGGGTGTGGCGAGGTGAGTACAAGGTGTTTCATGCGATTGATGAAAGCACCTTTTTTGATGGCATAGGCTCCCCATAAAATGAACACGAGGTTTTCCTTGCGTTGCGCAAGTTGAAGAATCACTTCGTCGGTGAATTGTTCCCATCCTTTGTTTTGATGTGATCCAGCCGAGTGAGCGCGAACAGTGAGGGTGGAGTTGAGCAATAGGACACCTTGATGAGCCCAACGGCTTAGGTCGCCACTCGCAGGAATAGGAGTGCCGAGGTCGTTTTCGATTTCTTTGAAAATGTTGAGCAACGATGGCGGGAACGGAATGCCGTCGCGTACCGAGAAGCATAACCCATTGGCTTGATTTACATCGTGATAGGGGTCTTGTCCGATGATGACTACCTTCACCTTGTCGAAAGGAGTAGCATCGAATGCAGCAAAGATTTCGCGACCAGGAGGAAATACCTGTGAAGTGGCATATTCGTTGCGCACGAAATGTGTCAAATTAACAAAATAATCCTTGTTCCATTCTTCTGCAAGGACTTGTTTCCAACTTTCCTCTATTTTTATGTTCATCGTTGTCAAAATTGATATTGCGTGTTGCAAAACTACAAATTCTTTATTACTTTTGCCACCTCAAATAAGAAAAATTAGCAAAAAACAACCAAAGAAAAGGTAAAAGCTAATAAATTCAACATTAATTATATTTAGAGAGAATGTTCCCGTAGTTCAATGGATAGAATAAAGGATTCCGGTTCCTTCGATTGGGGTTCGACCCCCCACGGGAATACAAAAAAGAGATTATCTCAAATATTTGGGATAATCTCTTTTATATTATATGTGTAATGTTGATGTTATTTCATTAGTAGGTGGGCAGTGTAGGCGATGTAGACAGCGATGAAGATGATACCTTCGGTGCGGTCAACTTTCATCTTGCCAAGTGTGAATGCCGATACATAGACAAGAACAGCCGAGAATACAAGCATTACAAAATCGGTGGTGCTGAAACCGATAATCTCAAATGGCGAAATAAGTGAAGATGCGCCAAGAATGAGAAGAATGTTGAAAATATTAGAACCTAATACATTGCCGAGAGCAAGTTGAGGGTTACCTTTCAATGCTGCAATGATACTTGTGATGAATTCGGGTAGCGATGTTCCTATAGCTACGATTGTGAGTGATATAACAGCCTCACTCATACCCCAATTATGCGCAAGAATAACGGCTGAGTCGAGGAATAGGTTACCACCCCAAAGTAGTACTGAAAGTGAGAATATTGCTATTGCGATAGTGAGCCATAGAGGCTTGCTTGACAAACAAGACGATGATGATTCTTCGTATTCGTCGTGAGCTTTGTTGGCTCTCACTGTGTAGGTCATATACCCAGCGAAAACGATTAAGAATATTATGCCATCAATGCGCGATAGAGCGAAACCTTTGGCATTGTTGATAAGCATATCAACGCACAATAATGCTACAAGGAATATTGATGTGAAGATATTGAACGGAATGTCGCGCTTGAGTGTGTTGCGTTCGATTGTAAATGGTTTGATGGCTGCTGTAACGCCGAGAATAAGAAGGATGTTACAGATGTTTGATCCCACAGCATTGCCGAGTGAGATGTCGCCATGTCCGTTGAGTGCCGATGATATAGAAATTAGCAATTCGGGTGCAGAAGTACCGATACCGACAATAGTTAGACCGATGACAAAATCGGAAAGTTTAGCTCTTTTAGCTATTGCAACCGATGATTCTACGAGGTAATTAGCGCCGACAATTAACATCGCTAATCCAATGAGTAATATTAAAATTTCCATTATTTATAGATGCTTTAAAATAAATTGTGATGCAAAGTTAAGCGAAAAAACCGAATATATCTAAATAAAGTTAAAATATTGTATATAAAGAAGAAAAAAACTTGCAAGATATGTGTTAGAAATATTATTTTTGTAATGTGTTTTTCATGGTATTAGATTTTAAGGTTAACAAATTGGATGTCGTGAGATATCCAATTTTAATTTAAGGATACACCCATTGAGGTGTATCCTTTTTTTTGTGCAATTTAGTGAGGTAAAGAAGGTCATTTTATGGTTGTAAATGGATAAACATTGTTTATTCGCCCACTTCTTATTATCTTTGTGTTATGGATGGTATATTTCAAAGAGGAGAGCGATTGCTCGGAAAAGAAATAATGAACCGACTTGCGTCGACGCGTGTGATAGTGTTTGGCGTGGGTGGAGTAGGTAGTTGGTGTGCTGAAGGATTGGTGCGCTTGGGAATAGGTAAGTTGACAATAGTTGACAGCGATTGTGTGAGCGTAACCAATATTAATAGGCAGTTAATGGCTACAACACACACAGTGGGACAACCCAAAGTGGATGTGTTGCGCGAACGATTGCTTGCGATAAATCCGAATGCAGAGATTACAGCCATCCAAGATGTGTATTGCGCCGAAAATGCCGAATCGTTTCGTCTTGGCGACTATGATTATGTGATAGATGCAATAGATAGCTTGAAGGATAAGGCACATTTGATACTGGAAGCATCGAAGAGCGGTGCAAAGCTGTTTGCATCGATGGGTGCAGCATTGAAACTTGATCCAACGAAGGTGAGAGTGGCAGAATTTTGGGATGTGAAAGGTTGTCCTCTTGGTGCAGCCTTGCGCAAGAAGTTTAAAAAGGACAAAACTTACCCAAAACGAAAATTTAAGTGTGTGTATAGCGAAGAATTGCTTGAAAATAAAGGCGAAGCACCCGAAGTGGATGGCAATAGCACTTGGGATGTGAAGAAAGCCCAAATAAATGGGTCGCTTGTGCACATTACAGCAATTTTTGGTTTCACACTGTCGGGACTTGTGGTCCAAGATGTGGAAAACGCGATTAAGAATAAAGACAAATAATAAGAATTAAAATAAGACAACTATTATGAAAGTGATGCTTGTGAATGGAAGCCCACATAATGAAGGTTGCACATATACAGCTCTTCAAGAAGTGGCAAAGGCACTGAATGCCGATGGCATAGAAACTAAAATATTCTGGATAGGAATTCGTCCTATATCAAGCTGCTTGGGCTGTGGATGTTGCAGTAGCGAAGGCAAATGTGCTATTGACGACATAGTGAATGTGTTTGTGGATGAGGCAAAGGATTGTGATGCTTTTGTTTTCGGTGCACCAGTGCATTTTGCAAGTGCTAATGGAGCTATGATTTCGTTCATGGATAGAGCATTCTGTTCGGGCAAAGCAGCATTTGAATATAAGCCAGCAGCATCGGTGGTGAGTTGCCGTCGAGGGGGTGCAAGTGCGACATTTGACGAGTTGAACAAGTATTTCACAATTCGTAATATGCCAGTGATATCGTCGCAATATTGGAATCAGGTGCATGGAAATACTCCTGAAGAAGTGGTGCAAGATCTTGAAGGAATGCAGACCATGCGCACACTTGGTCACAATATGGCGTGGATATTGAAATGTATCGAAGCCGGTAAGAAGGCTGGTATAGATCACCCAATAAGAGAAAAACAGATAAAGACTAATTTCGTGAGATAAAACAAAAATGGTTTACAATTGAGTTTGTAAACCATTTTTTATTCCTCTTTGGGGGTTGGTGATACGAAATAAGCGCTCAGCTCGTAAAGTAGGTAAAGTGGTAGGAATACGATGCATAGCGTGAATGGGTCGCCAGTAGGTGTGATGAATGCTGCTAATACCAGAAGCACTACAACTGCGTGGCGTCGATAGTTGTGGAAGAATTCGCGATGCAAGAATCCCATTTTAGATAGTAACCAAGCTACGAGTGGCATTTCAAACACGATACCCATTATAAAAATGAGCATCAAGAAATTGTCCATATAGGAATTGAGCGAAATCTGATTAGGAACTAGTTCGCTAACTTTATATTCGGCAAGAAATCGCAATGTGATAGGGAATACAACAAAATATCCTACTGCTACGCCTAAAAAGAACATTGTAACGCCAAGCAAGAATGCTCGCTCACTGCCTCGGCGCTCGTTTTCGTAGAGTGCAGGCTTGATGAAATTCCACAAAAACCACACGATAAAAGGAAAAGCAAAAACTACTGCTAACCAAAGCGAAGTGGTCATGTGAATGAAGAATTGCGATGCGAGATTGATGTTGATAAGCTCGACTTTGAATCCTTCGGTTGAGAATTGAGGTAGAGAAGGGAATTTCTTGGTGATGTTTTCAAAAAGTTGGTATAGGACAAAATCTCCTTTGCAAGGCGCAAGGATAATGTTGTCGAAAATGTCGGGCATGAAGATGAAGAAAACAATGGCAAAAACCACAAGCACACCACCTATTTTGAATAGAGTGTGTCGTAGTTCCTCCAAATGATCCCAAAACGACATGTCATTTTGATTTTCTTCAGCCATTGGTGTCCCTATGATGTTTAAGGAGTGAAAAAACGAGGATTATTCAGCCTTATCTTCCTTCTTTGCTGGTTCGTCGACTGGTTTTTTGATTTCGTCTTCGATATCGTTAAGTCCTTTTTTGAAATTGCTTACACCTTTACCGATGCCCTTCATAAGTTCAGGAATTTTCTTGCCACCGAAAAGTAGAAGAATGATAAGAGCGATGATAATAATTTCGCTTGCACCCAAATTCATAAAGTTCAATATATTTGCAATCATAGTAGTTTATTTTTTAAATTTATTATAGAACAAAGTTAAGTAAAAAAGTGGAATTTGAAAAGGAAAAGTGAAAATGCTGTAAATAATATAGATAAAATATGTTTTATAGCATAAAATTGATGAAAAATTGCTAACTTTGCGCTCCGAAAAAGAAAGTAAATTAATAGAGAAGATGAAAGCATTTGTATTTCCTGGTCAAGGAGCTCAATTTGTGGGTATGGGAAAGGACCTATACGACAACAATCAAATGGCTCACGACTTATTCGAGAAAGCTAATGAGATATTAGGTTTCCGTATTACAGATTTGATGTTTGAAGGAACAGAAGAAGACCTTCGCCAAACAAAGGTAACACAACCAGCTATTTTCTTGCATTCAGTGATTTTGGCTAAGACACTTGGCGAAGAATTCCAACCAGATATGGTAGCAGGTCACTCGCTTGGTGAATTCTCAGCACTTGTAGCAGCAGGCGCACTTTCATTTGAAGAAGGTTTGAAGCTTGTGTATGCTCGTGCAATGGCAATGCAAAAGGCATGCGAAATCACACCATCAACAATGGCTGCTGTTCTAAACTTGCCAAATGAAAAGGTAGAAGAAATCTGTGCTACTATTGATGATGTAGTGGCTCCTGCTAACTATAATTGCCCAGGTCAAGTGGTGATTTCGGGTACAGTAACAGGTATTGATGCAGCTTGTCCAGCATTGCTTGAAGCAGGTGCAAAGCGTGCGTTGAAGCTAAAGGTAGGTGGTGCATTCCACTCTCCACTAATGCAACCAGCACAAGATGAACTTGCAGCAGCAATCGAAAAGGCTGAATTCAGCACACCAGTGTGTCCAGTGTATCAAAATGTAGATGCAAAGCCTCACACTGACCCAGCAGAAATCAAGGCAAACCTTATCTCACAACTTACAGCTCCAGTGCGTTGGACACAAAGCGTACAAGCAATGGTAGCTGATGGCTTGACTGAAGTTGTAGAACTTGGTCCAGGTGCAGTGCTTCAAGGATTGGTGCGCAAGATCGATTCAAGCGTATCTGTATCGGGCAAGCAATAATTGCTAAGATAGTACATTGATTAAATGATAACAAATTGGTGCCATTTGCATAGCTATGATTGCGAATGGCATCATTAATTAAAGAATGGAAGAGGAAACAACAATGTTGCAGATTAAAGATGCTCTTGTGAGTCTTGATGTAGTGGAACGATTCTTTCTGTGCGACCTTGACAAGTGTCTTGGCGAATGTTGCATAGAGGGTGATGCTGGTGCGCCTATTACCGAAGAGGAAATGGCTACATTGAAGCGAATATTGCCCGAAGTGTGGGACGAACTACTCCCAAAGGCTCAAGAAGTGATAAAAGAAAAGGGTGTTGCTTATGTGGACGAAGAGGGTGACTTGGTGACTCAAATCGTTGACGGGAAGAACTGCGTATTCTCTTGTTATGGAGCAAATGGAATGTGCTATTGCGCTATCGAAAAGAAGTATCGCGAGGGCAAAATAGACTTCTATAAGCCGATATCATGCCATCTTTATCCATTGCGTCTCACAGAGTATCCTCAATTCACAGCAGTGAACTTCCATCGTTGGAAAATATGTAAGTGTGCCGAGGTGTTAGGCCGAAAAGAGAATGTGAGAGTGTATCAATTCTTGAAAGAGCCACTTATACGCCGATTTGGCGAAGACTGGTATGCCGAACTTGTGCAAGCATGCGAAATGTATCTTGAAGAATACGGAGATTGATTCGTGTTTTGCGAAAGATTCTGATTTATTGCAGGTTTTTTCACAACAAAAGATGTAAAAATTTTTGTATTTGAAAAAGTATTCGTAAATTTGCACGCCATTACAAATGTTGTGCGCTTACCAGCACAAGATTAATTGATTAATAACGAAAAAAAACAATAAAATGAAAAAAGACATTCATCCATCAAATTATCGTGAAGTAGTATTCAAAGATATGTCAAACGGTGAAACATTCATCACTCGTTCAACAGTAGCATCTAAGGAAACTATTGAAATCGATGGCGTAACTTATCCATTGGTAAAGCTTGAAATTACAAGCGCATCTCACCCATACTTCACTGGTAAGCAGAAGTTGGTCGACACTGCTGGTCGCGTAGATAAGTTCATGAGCCGTTATGGTAATCGTAAGAAAGCTACTAAGTAATTAGCGATCTTTTGATTTAACGAATTTCTGAGATAAAAGTAAAGCGATATGTCCTAAAAGGCGTATCGCTTACTTTTTATGTATATATTGATGATTATTGTAAAATATATGTTTTAGAGATAAACGGAAATATTGTATATTTGCAGAAAATCGAAGAATGATGAAAAGAAACTTGATATTACTATTGGGATTATTGATTTGTAATAGTGCATTCGCTCAAGACATAAAGCGAGTGTTCTGTGAAGCAACAATAGATGACTTGGACGGCAATTCAATTACAGTGAGAATAGACTACGGCCAGAAAGAGCAAAAGGATAATCTGCTTGTTGACAAAGATGGCGAGAAGATGTATTTCTATTCGAAGGCAGGAGTTTTGAACTATATGTCGAGCCTTGGCTGGCAAATAATGGAAATGGATACTGTGGAAAGTAGAAAAACAAGAAACGGAGGTACTAACCTATATGTAACATCGGAAGAACCACAAAAGATAACGGTGTTGTATTATAAAGATGTAACATCGGAAGATGAGATGCTAAACGGAATCATTACAAAGGGCACATATAAGAAATACAAAAAGAAAAAATAACGACATGATAATAAAGAAACGAGGAGCTATGTTTAGACATAGCTCCTCGTTGTTGTTATAAACCGTTGTTATTTGGTTAATGACATGTTGATTGAAATACCGTAGCTACTATTGGTAGTAGGGTAAGCGCTCGATGACACAAGAGGCGTGTTGGCCTGATGGTCGAAGTAAGCACCCACAGTTACTCGTTTGCTCAACACATAATTTGCGGTGAAATTGATTGAAAGAGTCTTGCTACCGCTTGTAGCTTGAGTGATGCGAGTATCGATTTTACGAATCAATGCTGTGTTGTTAGAGAAGTTACATTCGAGGTTAAGTGTTAGGTCGTTGCTTACACCCTTTTGGCTACCTTTAAGCTTCAAGAAAGTGTTGAAGTTAACAAACTTGTAACCAGCACCAAATACGAATGACTTTTGACCAGCTTCAACCACTTGTCCCGCATCGCTATTGAGTGTAAGAGTGCGTGAGTCGCGATATTCGGCATTGAATGATATATTGTTGTTCATCGTAGCATTGACACCGATAAGTGGCGCAAATTTCTCGGTAATGGCTACCGATGAAATGTTGAATGGCGATGATGGGATAGGGTTTTGTGTCAATTGGTCGCGAGTGAAGCCAAGTCCATTGCCAATACCCACCCAGTCGGTAAATGAAGTGAACGAACCCACTGAATAAGTACATTGGTAAGCATGTGTGAGGGTGAAGCTCTTGAAGTACTTACGAATCTTACCTATTTCGATTAGACCGTCGTAGGTGAGTCGCCAGTTAGGTAGAATTTCAGCAAGTCCAGGGAATGGATTGAGTGTTACCTTGTGAGGCGATTTGCCCGAATAAGCTGCTACGAATGCAGGGATAAGTACATCGCTACTTGTTTCGCTTGTGCCACCATAGTTGCGATCGAATGATTGTCCAGCAAGAGCGTGTCCCATCAAAAAACCATTGGTTGGGTATCTCTTGTCGGTATATTGTGATTCGATACGGCTTCGTATAGCAGGAATATATTCAAGGAAGTTGTTGAACGCATCGCTGTTGTAGCCGTCGTCGGCAGAGCAACCGCGAAGAGCTGTAGCAAGTGCCAAGTGAGTCTTGGTGTAACTACCAGAATATATAGTATTCATGTCGTTATACATGAATTGAACCTGGTTGGTGCGATTGTCGGTGCGATTGTTGGTAAGTGTGATTTTGAGACCTCTGATAGGCTCAAGTGCGATTTCGAGATTGAACTCGGAAGTCTTAGAATAAAGAGCAGGCGCAGTTTGAGTTTCATCACAAAGTAACCAACCGCGAGATTTAGCTTTTTGGATGTAACTATCGTCGGTGAGACCAAACCCAAAGTCAAGACCTGGTGCCATAATGTCGTATGAGCCTGTTTGTCCGAATGCATTTCCGACAGATGGTATGAATTGAGGCAAAGATAGGCCACGAGAGTCCTTGTATCGCACATTTACATTGCGCACCATCATTGCAAAACGAGTAGCATGTTCGGCAATGTCAACCCATAGCGATTTGTCTTCATCGAGCGATTCGGTGATAGTGAATTTCACATTGCCCTTGCCACGATTAAGGATTTCAACCTTGTTGGCGTCGATGATGCGTGACTTGATAGCGATAGCTTTGCCTTTCTCAAGAGCTGTAATCTTAATCTTCTTAGTCTTAAGATTGTGGCTGATGATAATTGAAGTATCTTCTTTCAATCTAAAGCTGCGAGAGAATCTCTTAGGCTTAGTTTTGCGAGTCGACTTTTTTTTAGCAAAGCGTTCGTTTACATTCTTGAGGTATTCAAACTTCTTGTAAAGTTGTTCAAGATTGAAACGACCATCAAGGCTTAGCGATGCTTGGTTGGCTACAGTGTGTCCTGTAGCAATGGTGTCGAGTGTAGTACCACGATCCCAATTGTAATTAGCATTGTAGGTCGCACTGGCTGTAATGAAGTCGGTAGCACCAATCTTGTTGAATGGAGCTTTGTAGCTTGCAGTGAATGATTGGCGATAAGAATAAGGTGTACCAAAACTGCGAAGGCTACGCATTACAGAGTCTTTCCAATTGGTATATCGATCAGGGAACAACTGACGATTGACAACACCCATAGGCTCTTCGATGTGTGCCGTAGTGTTGGTGTTAAAAGACATAGAAAGAGTCTTGGTGAAATTCCATGTAACTGCAAGTTGGCGATCCCAGATGAAGTTCTTGCTCACCGAGATAGGTAGTTCCACTTCGATGTCGCTTTCGTTGCGTTCTTGTTGTTCGTAGTAGTAACGCGACATGTTGGTGTTGAAAGCGATTGATGAAGGCAACCAACTGAATTCCCAATCGCGTAGGAACTTGATACCTTTCTGCTTACCCTTTATCTTCTTGAAAGGTTTGAAAGGCTTGAAATAAGGAGAGTAATTGTATTGGAAGTTACCACGATAGTCGTTGGTGTTCTCAAATACATTATTAGGGTCGTTATTGCGTTGCTTGTTAGATGAATAGCTTAGAGTGAAGTTAGAAGGGTCCCAAGGCATAGGATTCTTGCTTGAAACGCCGAAATTCAATCCAGAAATACTGAAACTTTCGACCTTCTTGTTAGTTACAGCATACGCCTCGATAGAATCGCGTTGCGATTGAGTGGCACACGCATCGATAGCCTCTTCGAGCAATACATCTTGGTCGAGAGGATTGTATTTAGGAGTGATTTTTTCGTTAGATACCGAATAATAGATAGGAGCTTTAAGTTTTACTACCTCAGGAAGGAAGCGTCCCAAGTCGGCTTGTACGGCAATGTTGTATTGGTCGAGATTGTCGATTCGTCGTTCGCTCAAACTTTGATCGACGGCACCAAATCCCGATGTTTCCTTTTGTCCGCTTAGGTTAAGAGTCGCAAGGTCGCTCAATCCAAGGTTGATGTTAGCCTTAGCAGCCCAACCACCTTCGTTGTTGAAATCGGTTACACGAAGTTCGTTCACCCACACATTGCAATTGCGTACTGAACCAGAATTGTTCTTAACACCGATAAGAATAACGCGAATATCGCTGATAGAAGGGTTACCGATAACAGTAACAGTGTTGCGAGTTCTATTAGGGTCGGGAACAGAATAACGACGATTATAAGAAACGCCTGAGCTTTCTTGCATCTTTTCAGCATTTCGTTGCTTCTTGATAGCAGGGAATAGGTCGAGGGCGCAGTCGAGCATATTGCTTGCTGGCCAAACTGCTTCGCGATTAGCATATTTGCCAGCAGGAGTTACCTCAAGAGGTATTTCGTATTCGTAGTAGTTGTTCTTGATGTCGCTACCGAAACGCACAAACAAAGACACATCGCCATTGCTCACGCCATTGAAGTCGTCGATAAGAGCTTCGTTGTGGGCGAACATTTGCAAGCGATTGTAGATGCGCAAGTCGAGGCTTGTGTTGCGATATACAGCACGGCTCTTGCCTGGTTCAAGGTCGGTTACCTTGAGCGACATAGATTGTTCGTTGAGCTGAGTAGCTTGAGATTGGCTTGAGTCGACAATTCGAGTTACGCCTGGAGGCAGAATGTAATTGACTGGTTCGCGTCCAGCATGTTCTTCGATGTTGACAGCATCGATGTCTATATTACCTTCGGCAGGAAGGTCGCCAGCTACATCAAGTTGGAAGTCGTAAGGACGCCATTCGCCACGCACTAATTCGAGAGTGGCAAAACGCAAGTGAGTGCAAGCCTTAAAGCCTGTCATAAACATACGGATGAAGCGAATAGTAGAGAAATCGCTGATTGAACCAACAGCTTTTTCGAAGTCCTTTACTGGAATCTTGAATTGATACCAAGTTACTTCTTGCTTTTCGCCATCACGAGTGCGCACATTTGACACTTGCTTATTTGTGATATAGTTTTGTCCTACAACAAGGTCGGAAGGACGAATTGAAATCTTATATTGGAAATAGCGTTCATACTCGTTGAGTGTGTTGTCCTGGTTGATGTCTTCAACATCGGGAACACTACGAGCTGATTGATAAAGTGATACATTGGCATCTTCTACCGATAGAGAGTACCTTCGGTACCATTGTAATGCTTGTAACGATTGTGGATAGAAAGTTGCATTTCGTCGTAGTCGTAGCCACGATAGAAATGGTAGTTGTCGCCTGCAGGGTCATTGAAAGGAGAGAATGGGTCGCTTTCCATTCGAGCCACAGCATCGCTCGATAACTTGCGGCGAAGATCGTTTACAAAATTTTGATATGTAGGGAACGCCTTTTCGCTTTCGGTGTTAAGACCGTTAAGACCAAGGTCTTGGTTTTTGCGAGAGCCTGCTGTGTTGTCGAATGCGTAGGTGAGAGAGTTGTTGGAAGAAACGCGTCCCCACACAGTCTCTTTGGTGTAGCTTGTACCACCATCAATAGGTAACCCGTTTTCGTAAGATTTCAAACCATCTTTCAAGATGTCCTCGCTCATTTCACCAAGGTTGAAATAAAGATCACCACCATCGGTGTTAGGATTTTCGGGATCGAGGAATGGGTCCATCAACCAGAATTGGATGTATTCGATGTTGGAAGCATCGAAGTTGGTGTTATCGAGTTTGCGCATGATACCACCCCAACGCTTTTCAGGGTTGAGTAGCTCACCTTCGGCATTGATATTGTTAGCATCAAGGTTGTAAGGACCTCTTTCGTTAGGGTAGAATGAGAGGTTAAGAGTCTGAATAGTAGATGACTCACCATAATTCAACTCTCTGTTAGGGAATATTTCGCTATAAGTGATTTCACGCACATAAGGGTTGGATTGTTGTGCCAAGTCGTTTTTTAAGTAGCCTGGACACATCGATGAATTGCGTTGAGTGAATAAGCGATCGATGTAGTACCAAGATAGAAGCGCACGATTCTTGCCGTATTCAATATTGTTGGAAAGCGATGCTTCAGGGAATAGGGCATTGGCTGAATTGTCGTAAGGAGTAGAAGCCAAGAACCATGAATAAGGAGAGCGCAAGTCGATACCCGATTGAGTAGATTCGAAATCATCGATATAAGAGCTACCTTGAGTAGAACCTGATGTTGCTTTGTGAGGAATTATGTAAGCAAATTCACCATTTACATTAAGCGTAGACGGAGCAGTGGCATTCACTGTAGGAATCTTGTTAAGAAGATTGGTGAGCCACATAAATTCATTCTTGTAGTTGAAGTTTAGCCCCCAAATAGTGTTCTTAACAGTTTCGTCGCCAATAGCCACTTTTTCGGTGAGAGATTTCTCGCCGTAATGCATAATTGTACCACCGATGTTGAAATCCTTATTGAATTTGTAGTTAAGGTCAAGACCGAGGAGCGTTTTGCGTTGCATGCTGAAAACCGATTGATTTTCGAGCGACACACTAATGTTGGTACCTGCGTCGATGATACTTTGGTTGGTGATAGTTACGATACCCATGCTATAGTCGACGGTATAGTCGCTGTTTTCGGTTAGTGTTACACCACCAGCAGTAACTACAACCGATCCACGAGGAACATTCATTGCGTTAAGGCGAATTTGTGAGCCTGAAGACGCTTGGTATTCACCTGTAAGAACGAATTTGTTCTTGTCTTGATATTGTCGAGCTACAGTGAGAGTAGAGTCGTAAAGTTGTTCGTAGACATATTTATCGGCTAATTGGTCGTTGCCAATCTTTTTTCGAAGGTGTGAGCCGAAAGGTTCGACAACAGGGAATACAATCTTACCAGTAGAAGGGTAGATAGTGTAGCCATCGATAAAGTCGTATCGTCCGTCGGCTCCTAAATTGTTGTTGGAGTCGATGTTGTCGAGATTCATTACTTGCAATAAAGGCATACCGTTGATAGCACCCACAGGAATGTAAGTGATTTGTGTACCAGTGGTGTCGCTTAAGTACTTGATGTTGAGCTTGAAATTAGTCTTTTGTACTTGATAAGCGCCAAGTGAATACACATTCTTCATCATCAAGTCCCACATAGGAAGGCGAGGTGAAACGGTGGTGCCTTTCAGCATTTTCACGAAAAGTGATTGTTCAGTTGAAGCAATATCGCCCGAGAATTCACCCACTTGATAAGTTTGACCACGATATGTGTATTGGTAAGCCACGGCAAGCACTTCGTCGGCATTCAATGCCGATTTGAGCGAGATGTAACCAAGAGCCGAGTTAAGTGTATATTCGGAAGAAGAAAGTAGTCGAGCACTTTCCACTTTTTCGTAGTCTTGTCCACCAATGATGCCATAAGCCGAAAGAGGTTCAAGAACCGAAGTGGTTTGGCTAATATATCGAGCATCGGCATATTGAGAAGTGATTTCCGATAGCAAATTGTTCGATGTATTCGATGGGTTTGCAACAGCTGAATTGGTTGCCCAGTGGCTGTTGTTTACTCGTTGGCTTTCGCCGAGGTCCATAAACCCAACGATATTGCGTGATTGTTCGTAATTGCCGCGCTTGTTTGTGATCCACACTTCGATGCGTGTGATGCTAATACCCGAAGAAACAAGAGGCAATTTAGAGCAGAATAAATCGTAGTTGTCGCGGAAGAAATGGCCGAGGAAGAAGTGACGATTGGCATCGTAATTGTCGGCATTAACGGTGAACTTGGTGGTTTGTGCACCGCCACGAGTGTTCACAGTTTTTGTTTCGGCGTTTTGTTGCGATACGAGAGCAGTCGCAGTAAGTTTGCCAAATTGTAATTTGGTCTTTACCCCGAAAAGAGAGTTGCTACCACGAATAAGAGATGAACCAGTGGTCATGCTCACATTACCAGCCTCGATGTTCTTAATGATTTCGTCTTCTTTGCCTTCGTATTGAAGTTTTAGGTTTTTAGAGTCGAAATCGAAGGTAGCATCGGTGTTGTAGCTCATCGTGAACTTCATTTTGTCGCCCACTGATGCGTTGATATTGGCTTGAATCTTTTGATCAAAGTCGAAATAAGTCTTTTTACGTGCACCCAACGATAGAGCAGGGTTGTCAGTCTTGTTGGTCTTAATACCAGTATTGATTTGAACCGAACCAGTGGTCTTAAGTTGTACACCTCCAGGGCCAAACACCTTTTCCAAAGGCCCAAGAGAGAAGTTCATATCAAGGAAATTGAACGGATTATTGGTCTGTTCGTTAGATTGGCTGTTTTTCTGACGATAGTATTCTTGCATCGATTGACGAAGCACAAGATTGTTGTATTCGTCGGCCGAAAGAATGAAAGGAGTGGTGATTTCGCGTTCACCAATCTTAGTGCGAATTACATAACAGCCTGTTTCTGGGTCGAATTCGGCTTGTGAAGTTATGTTAGAAGGGTCTTTAAGGTCGATAGGTTTCTCAGAAGGATATAGCTCACCATAACCTTGTGGAATAGTGCTTTTAACCTTAAAACGCGTAGCAGAGGAATCGGATTCAGCAGCCTTTTTTGCCTCGTTTGATGGAACCGAAGGAGGAGGCAATAGTGCGGATTTATTATATTGAGCATAGGCATAAAAATTATATGCCGAAAGTATAATCAATCCACATACAGCAGCAAGTAGTAATATATATTTTTTCGAGTTGTAATTTCTCATTCGATAAAATCGCCCAAATTTCTGTTAAGTGTGCCTTAAAAAGTTGTTCCTATATGAAATTTATAAGGCGAAACCTTTCTTACATCATTTTTAGGGCTTGCTTGATAACTTTCTCTACGCTAAGACCTTGTGATTCTGAAAGTAACTTCTTAAGCACTTTTTGAGATGCCTGCTGAGAGAAGCCAAGCATAACGAGAGCAGCAAGCGCTTCGTCATAGACTTCATTGTTGGCAGGAACCTGTATATCTAATAACGAATCAGATGGTGCTTTTATTTTATCCTTTAGGTCAACAATTATGCGTTGTGCAGTTTTTGCGCCGATTCCTTTCACTGCTTTAAGCGCACCAACATTGGAAGTTGCTATTGCAGTTTGCAATTCGGTGGGCGAAAGTGATGATAGAATCATGCGTGCAGAGTTAGGACCAACACCTGAAACACTGATGAGTAGAAGGAACATTTCGCGCTCATTCTTTTCGGTAAATCCGAATAGAGTGTGAGCATCTTCTCTAATAGCTTCGTATATGTAGACAGTAGCACTTTGGGCATTTTGCAACGCCGTGAAAGTGTAAAGCGAAATGTTTACGAAATAACCGATGCCATTATTGTCGATAATAGCATAAGTGGGTGTTAGTTCGGCTATATTTCCTTTGATGTATTCTATCATAGTGTTTGGTTGTTATCGGATTATTAGTCTTGATGAATGAGATGCGTGCGCACCAACGATATTCACAATGTATATGCCTGGAGCAAGAGCACCTTCAGCATTTACATATCCCAAACCATTGTCGGTGTCGATCATTTCGTTGAAAATGGTAGCTCCGTTAAGGCTTAAGATAGAAAGCTTAACTTGGTTTTCGTTGTGTGCGTAGAAAGAGAAGTTACCATTAGATGGATTAGGATAAATCATGAGCACTTCGTTTGGAGAAGTGATGTCGGTAAAGGCACTGTTGTTCTTGTTTTGAAGAACTTTCACAAGACCTGCGTAAGCATTGAGTTTACCTGCACCCCATTGAATAGCTTTGCCCGATTGAGTGTAAGAATCGGTAGTAGCTGTTTCGATCATAATATCTCGTATTTCCTTAGGAGTAAGAGTAGGGTCGGCTTGTAGCCATAGAGCAACAGTACCTGTAGCAACTGGGGCAGCCATAGATGTTCCAACCATATCGGCCCAATGGTAAGAGCGGCGTTGGGTAAGAAGGCTTACTTCGTAGGCAAGATATTTTCGGTTGGTAATTGTTGCATTGTCGTATTCGTTTACCGAAGAAATAATGGTGAATCCAGGAGCTACAACATCGGGATAGTTCTTACCGTAGATGTCGGTTCCATAGCTTGAGAAAGATGCAATATCACCCTCGGTAGCACTTGGATAGTAAGGTCTTGAGCCTGTGATAGATGTGAACTTTCTTTTTGTTGAGTAGGCACCGATAGAAATAGCTTTTTTGCCAGTAGCCATAGCGTTGAATGAACCGTCGGGTGTTCCTGTAGTGTAGTTGCTATTGTTGTAAGAATCGAATTGAGCTTGGTTAGACCATGCTTCGATTACGGTACCTTGTTTACCGTAAAATTTCACTCCGATGCGATAGTTGCTTTTGAGTGTTTTACCCGATACAAGAGTGTAGAGTTGGTATCGGTTGTTATAAGACGAAGTCATACCAGAAACACTCACTGAACCATTGAAATAGGATGATAGGGTGAAGCCGCTCCATGTGTAACTATCCATAGATGTTTTGGTAGGGTAGAATGTTTGAGATGAAGCCAACTCGGTTTTTGTAGTTGTGTCGTAAATGAAGAATTGCACACCAAAAGGCTCACTCTTGTTGCTCCATGCGTCTACTTCACAAGAGTAAGAAGTGCTTGACGAATAGATGATTGACGCAACTTGAGGAACAGTTGTGCTTGAATCGGTAAATTCTTTCTTTAGGTATAGATTGTCTTCGCCTTCGTTGCCCGATGCGAAAACAACGATGTTACCTTCTTTGCAAACATTATCTACACCTCGATTGAACGAGCTTGTACCGTCGTGTGGGCCTGCATTGGTACCAAGGCTGATGTTGACTACAGCAGGTTTGCCTTGCTCTTGTGCATATTGGAATATTTTTTTGATACAAGATAGTACATAGGTGTCGCCAAGTTTGGTGCCAAGTCCACAAAGAATCAAATCACTCTCGGGAGCCATTCCATAAAAATTGCTATCGTAGTAGCTACCGCCAGCAATCCCAGCCACATGTGAGCCGTGACTGATATCGGTGTAGTCGGTGGTTAGCTCTGCTATGTCAGCCGAGTCGGTAAGGAATTCGATAGCTTTAGTTGAAGAGTTGTAGCAAGCAGCTAACTTAATGCGAGAGTTCTTGTTTTCGTCCTTGAAATTGATGTGGTTGAAGTCGATACCACAGTCAATTACGCCCACGATAACATCTTTGCCTTTGTAGGCTTGAGGTAGGTTAAATCCGTTGTGAATATCATTAACTTTTGTTGCAATGCGCGCACTATCGCAAAGCATATTCACAGGTTGCTCAAACTCGATGAACTCGATAGCATCGATAGCCTCAAGTTTTTCTACATTGTTGAGAGGAACAGAAGCTATGATGATGTTGCCTAATTCGTCGGTAATGTCAATGTCGAGATTTGTGATACATTCATCACTTAAAGTGCTATTTTCTTTGAGTGTAATGAATGTGTTGATTCGAGCTACATTGTCCTCATTGCTTAATGGCAATAATGACTTTAGATTGAGTGAACTATTAGAGATAATCGCTTTGTTGTATGCATCGAGCTTTACTCTTGAAGGAAGAGAAAGTTTGGTTGATGCAGAAGAAGCAAAAATAAGAATTGCTGTAAAAAATATTGAAAATAGTACTCTTTTCATTGTCTTATTATAATAATGTGAAATAATTGACAAATTTAATGGTTTGTGAGCTAAAATGCAAGAGTAGGGTGGCTCAAGAGTGGGGTGTAGACAAAGAAAAAGAGCCTATTAAGTGGTTAAACTTAACAGGCTCTTAAAAGTATGAGATAATAATTGATATTACTTCTTAGCAGGAGCGTTCAAAGATTCAACATACTTGCGAAGACCTTCGTTAGTTGGGTCTACAGAAAGCCAGTTTTCATAAGCTTCTTTCATCTTAGCCAAACTGTTGTTGTATTCTTCGTTGTCCTTGTAGTTCTTGTCTTCTTTTTTGATCTTACCAGCGATGCTTGCGTAGTAAACTGCGTTGTAGCGATAAGCCAAAACATAGTCGTTAGCACGGTTAGTCTTGTTAGCTGGGTCTTGGTCAAGAAGGTCAGTAAGGTTCTTCATTGCTTCAAGAGCGTTACCGTCAGTAGCTTCCTTATCCATCATCATCTTACAACGAGCGATTTGGAAAAGAATGCGTGGGTGGTTAGGAACCTTAGCGTTGATTTCGTCAGCATACTTAATAGCCTTTTCAAGAGCAACGAACTTATTGTCTGTTGTGTCAGTAGCAGCAACATTAGAGTAGCGTTGAGAAAGAACAAGAAGGTCGTTAGTTACACCCTTACCAGAGTCGAAGAAGCGTTGGTAAGCTTCAGCAGACTTAGCATATTGTTCAGCGTCAAGGTAAGCGTCACTGATTTCCTTAAGCAATTCAACCTTATCAGGGTTAAGTTCAACAGCCTTTTCGTATTGAGCAAGAGCTTCTTGAGTTCTGCCAAGTTCCTTAAGAGTAGTAGCATAGTCAGTGTAGTCCTTAGCTTCATACTTTACACCTTCAGGAAGAGTAGCGCTGAAAAGTTCGTTAGCAGCAGCTTCAGCAGCGTTCCAGTTCTTCAAAGCAACAAGGTTGTAAAGAGACATACGCTTCATGTAGAAGTTTTGAGGGTCTGTTGTAGGAAGAGAAGCTACAAGTTCCTTAGAAAGAGCAAGAGATTCTTCGTACTTTTGACCATAGAACAAAAGGAATGCGTAACGGCTACGGTCTTGAGTAAAGTGGTTAGGGTTTTCGATGTACTTACCGTATTGAACAGCAGCCTTAGCCCATTGTTCGTTCTTGTAGTACTTTTCAGCAAGTTCGCGTTGAAGAAGAGCTGAATTAGGCTTGTTAGCAAGGATTTCGTTCAACTTGTTGATAGCCATATCAGGAGCTACATTGTAGTAAGTGTTAGCATACTTAACATAAGCTTCGATGTTGTTAGCATCAGCATTGATAGCTTGTTCGTACATACCAGCAGCTTCACCCCAGTTCTTTTCAGCAGCCTTAACATCACCTTCAAGGATGTAGATGTCAGGGTTAGTGTTCTTGCTGTATTTGTACGCGTTCTTAGTCGCCTTTTCGATAGCCTTAGCATAAGCTACAGGATCAGCTTCAGTGTAAGCGCGTGCGATAGCAGCTTCAACAGAAGCATTCTTCTTAGTAAGCTTTTGAGCGTTGTTGAAAAGTTCTTCAGCAGTCTTTACATCGTTGTTCTTAAGAGCGATAGAACCAAGACCGATTAGGTTGTAAGGGTTGTTAGCGTCGGCAGCAAGACCTTTTTCGAAGTTTGCCTTAGCGTCGGCAACCTTACCAGCCTTCATGTCCAAGCAACCTAAATAGTAATAAGCTTCACTCTTGTTAGTAGAAGCGTCGTTGAAGTTACGCATAAGCAATTCCTTAGCGTTGTCATACTGACCTACTTTGTAGTATTCGATACCATCTTTATAGCCTTGAGCGAAGACTGATAAAGAACCTCCTAATAGAATTAGGGAAACTAAAGCTTTTAATTTCATTGTTAAATGATTTTTTTTTGTTTCAGTTATTGTTAGTTATTATTTCTGTTTATTCTCGTTATTGTTTCTCAAAAAAGAGGTTAGTTAACTTGCACCATTCTTGGTTGAATAGCAGCAGGAAGTACCCCTGTGTTTTGGATAATTTTTTGTCCCACATATCCTGTGAGGAATGTTAGGAATCCATGAGGCAAACTACCACGAGCCGCTGTTGTAGCCACATAAATGCTACGATATAGTGGATATTCACCGCTAAATATGTAGGCTTGATAAGGCTTGAAAGCGATAGGGTAGTCGTCGCGTCTTATTTTTAGCACTTTGATGTTGTCGTTGAAATCGAGTGTTGTTGTGTCGTTCTTTTGTAGTTCTTGATAGTACTCGGCTGCACTCTTGTTGCGACCACGCATATCAGGAGTAATCCAACTTACACCGATAAGTCCGATAGTGTTCTTGTTCTTAGAAACCTTATCGATTACATCGCGAGTGCTTTGTTGTGCATATACTTCGCCAGCGAAAGGCTTACCTCCTGTGATAGAATCGACCATGTATTTCACGATGCTTGAGTGTTTGTGGTCGAATACTACTTGGATTTGCTTGAGTTTAGAAGGCTCGATTTCGTCCCAGTTTTTAGTTTCACCCAAAAGGATGTTGCGAAGTTCGCTTATTGACAATTCGTCGAGGGTGTTTTTGTTGTTTACGATGAGTGCAATAGCATCAACTGCCAATCGTTGTTGATAAAGACGACGATTCTTAAGTTTTAGCTGAGCCTCGTGAGCCTTAGAAAGTTTGTTAGAAATTATAATCAGTTGAGTCTTTAGATCCATTAGAGAATCGACAGCTGTTTGTTCGTCAACATAATAAGGCATAATGTTAGCCTTAGGGTAGTGATATTCGAACATTTCAATTTCTTGGCTAATAATGTTCTCGAAACTTTCGTCGCACATCACAGTGGTGATGCCCGAAGAGAAAGTGTTCTTCGGTTGCTTGCCACAAGCTGTAAATAAAGCGACTAAAGCTATAAGAAGTGTGCCGATATATAATTTTCTATTCATAATACAAAGTGAACTTTAAAAAAATGAAAGCGAATTAGAAAGCTTTATAATAGCGATAACCTCTCCAAAGACCGTAAACGATGAAAATAGTACCTAATCCGTAGCGAGCCCAATCTTGAATCCAAAAGAAATAGTTGGTACCAAGAGTTAGATAGGCCATGCCGAAATATACGAGCACCATGAAAATGCCAAAATAAGCATTCCAGTTCATCGGTTTCTTTGTCGATTTTACTGAATTGCTATTGGTGTTGTTGTCTTCGTTTATAGGCTTGTTGTCAAGCTCGTTGTTATTTAGTTCTTCTTTCATTATAGTCAAATTTGTTGATATTTTGCCGATATAAATTAATGGGACAAAATATTGCTCGGTAAAGATAGATAAAAATCGTTGAATATTAATTCTATTCGGCGGTAATTATAATATCTTAACTTAAAAAAATCGTTTTTTGTGTCAATTTTGGCATTCTGAGGGTATTATTCCTCCTCTTTTGACTCAATAGGAAGGCATTTTGTGGTGTTGATACCCATGTTCTTGATGTTCTCTATGCGGCTGAGAATATTACCCTTACCTGTCTTGAGTTTGTTCATCGCATTATCGTAGGCTGTTCGGCTCGAAGTGAGAGCCTTATCGACGGTCATGAGGTCGTCTAAGAAGTTTGCAAATTTGTTATAAAGTTTGCCAGTTTCTTCGGCTATTTTCACTGCATTTTTGGTCTGCTTGTCGTGTTGCCAAAGTTGGTCGACAAGTTTGAGTACCGAAATGAGGTGAGTAGGAGATATAATAACCACATGGTTGTCGTAGGCATATTTCCATAATGTGTTATCGGCTTGCATAGCTGTGAGATAGGCAGCTTCGTTGGGGATAAACATCATGATGAAATCGGCCGAGTTCTTGATAACCTTTTGATATTTAGAGTCTTTTAGCTCTTTGATGTGGTTCTTGACCGATAGAAGGTGCTTTTGTAGTGATGTGTTGCGCTCATCTTCGGTGGTGGCTGAACAGAAATCGACATAGTTGGAAAGTGATACCTTAGAGTCGATGATAAGCGACTTGTTACCAGGGAATTTTACTACAGCATCGGGACGAACAATGTGTCCTTCGTCGTCCTTTAGTGTGTTGCCAAGTTCGTCTTTGGTTTGCTGAATAGTGAATTCAACGCCTTCTTGCAATCCACAATTTTCAAGTATTGTGCGCAAGATGGTTTCGCCCCAATCGCCTTGTACTTTGGCATTACCTTTGAGGGCTTGTGTGAGTTCCTGAGCTTCTTTACCGATGGTTTGGTTTAGCTCCATGAGTGAGCGTAGATGTTCGCGCAATGCTTCTCGGTCCTTGATGTCGTTTTTGACATTATCATTCAATGCATTTTCAAATTTGTGAATTTGTTCGCGAAGAGGTGTAAGTATCTCAGTAAGACGGTTTTCGTTGAGTTCTTTGAAACGCTTAGTCTTGTCGTCGAAAATCTCGTTAGCGAGCACTTTGAAGTGTGATTCGGCTTCTTGTTGAAGGCGCACTTTTTCTTCGTTTATGCTGCGCACTTGCTCCTTTAGTGTAGCATTTTCGGCGCTAAGAGGAAGAAGTGAGTTGATGGTGGCGCGCGCTTCGTCTAATTGCTCGTTGGTTAAGCGAATTTGTTCTTTGATAGCTGCATTTTCGGTGGTAAGAGGTGCTAGCTCTTGCAATGCTGAACGAGTTTGTGCGAGTTGAGCTTCGGTATTTTCGAGTCGTATGCTTTTAGATGTGTTGTCGGCGAGTGTGTTTTTTAATTCCTCGTTGTTCTTGCGTAGTGCGCTGAAAAGAACTATTGTGATAACAACAAGAATGAAAATAATGCATGAAAGAATAATAGTTGTAGCCATAGTATGTGTTTTGTGTTTGTTTTCGTCGGTAAAGTTACGAAAATTGTTGCGTAAAAGGAAAAATTTGACCTATTTTGACGCTGAAGTGAAAAAGTATTTTTAACTTTATGCTATTATTAATATAATGTGAAAAAAATGGCAAAATTGAAAGTTAGCGATGAGTGGTGGACATGTCCAGCCGAAGCCGAAAATGGTAAGTTGATAATGGTGACAGGTCGCGCCAATATGGAAGAGATTATAGCAACAGGAAAATATAATACTCGTGTAGAAATATCATGGAAATATGAAGAAGATAAGGACGGAATGCCCGATGTGGCTACTTCATCGCTTATGGAAGAGGTGCAAGATGCATTGCAAGCCGATTTTATGAAAGATCCTGTGGCTGTTCTTACAGGTATTTACACTGGAAATGGTGAACGAACATGGGTTTTCTATGTGATGAGTGTGAAGATTTTCGAACGCAAGTTGAATGAAGACTTGGCAAAGTTTGATTTGCTCCCAATTACATTATATGTGGAAAATGACCCTGAGTGGAACGAATATCAAGAAATGCGTGAAGCTACCGAAATAGAAGATTGTGATTGAAAAAAAGAAAGCTATAAAACGGATATAAATAAGAAAAGACTCCAAATTTGGAGTCTTTTCTTATTTATGTTGTTGGCAAATATTACATGTTCATACCACCGTCAACTTTGATAACTTGACCTGATACATAAGAAGACATATCAGAAGCAAGGAATGTAGCTACATTAGCGATATCTTCTACTGTACCACCACGGCGCAAAGGAATCTTCTTAGCCCATTCAGCGCGAACATCTTCAGGTAGAGCAGCTGTCATAGCTGTTTCGATGAAACCTGGAGCGATAGCGTTGGCACGGATACCACGAGAACCAAGTTCTTGAGCAATACTCTTAGCAAGAGCGATAAGACCAGCCTTAGAAGCAGCGTAGTTAGCCTGACCAGCGTTACCGTGTACACCTACAACAGATGACATATTGATGATAGAACCACTGCGTTGACGCATCATGATAGGAGTAAGAGCGTTGATGTAGTTGAAAGCTGACTTAAGGTTTACTGCGATTACAGCATCCCATTGAGCTTCGCTCATACGCATCATAAGACCGTCCTTAGTGATACCAGCATTGTTTACAAGAATGTCGATGTGACCGAATTCTTTGTGTATTTCTTTTACAGTGTTAGCTGTGTCTTCGAAGCTTGCTGCGTTAGAAGCATAACCTTTAGCTTTTACACCCAAAGCTGCAATTTCTTCTTCAGTTTGCTTACCGTTTTCGTCGATTACCAAATCAGTGAAAGCGATGTCGGCTCCTTCTTGAGCAAATTTTAGTGCGATAGCCTTACCGATACCGCGTGCTGCACCTGTGATAAGTGCCACTTTTCCTTCTAATAATTTCATAGATTATTTGTTTTAAAAATGTTTCTAAATTTAGGCTTTAATTCCGTGTAGGATAAAGTCTTTGATGTATTCTCTCAACTTTAATTTTTCGATACCAAGTTCGGCAAAACTATTGCGAACATAAGCAACATCCATGCCTTGTAGAGCGAGAATCATAACTGATGCAGTTTCGTCGATGTGTCGAACACGGAATACACCTTTTTCGACTCCTTCGGATAGGATTTGCTTTAGGATAGTAGCCTCTTTGCTGATGGTAGCACGACGAGCGCGATCCACTTTTCGTATGTCGCGGAAGAATCCTGCGCGTAACGAGCCATTTCGGTAAACGAGTTCCTTGATGATTTCAAATCGAATGAAAATGAAATTGATCAATTTTTGCTCAGGAGGAAGTGGTTGTCGTGGAATGTCGATAAGCTTTTCAACGATTTTGTCGCTTTCGGCTTTAACCACAGCATTAAGAATTTCTTTTTTGTTTTTAAAATAGGTGTAGACAGTGCGACGACCCTTCTCAGAAGCCACAGCAATGTCGTTCATTGTTGTGTTTTCTTCTCCTTTTTGCGCAAAAAGTTGTCGCGCAACCTCGATAAGTTTGTCTCTTGTTTTTAATACCATTGTAGTTTAAACACCCGTTTATATTCAATGTGCGAAATTAGTAAATTATATTTAGGTCGCCAACAAATTTGCGCAAAAATAAGTAAAAGACGCAGATTTTAGGATTGATATATAATTTAATAAGGTGTTTTTCGTTACATATAAAGTATAAAAGAGAATATTGATGAAACAGTATATATTAGCATTGATTTTGTGTATTTGTGGAGTGGGTGTTACATTTTCACAAGTGCAAATATCGGGAAAAATCACCGATGACAAAGATGAACCTATCGAATTTGCTACGATAAGGGTGCAAGGTACGGCGCTCGGTACAAATTCCAACTTGAAAGGTGAATATTCGTTGACAGTGGCTCAACGCGACACATTGGTGGTGGAGGTGAGTTGCCTTGGTTATGCAAATGTGGTGCGTCAGTATATAAAGCCTAAGGGTAAAATCACGCTAAATGCCAAGTTGTATCAAAAGTCGAAAGAACTGGGTGAACTTGAAGTGGTGGAAATACGCCGCCAAACCGACCAAATGCAAACGATAGATGCGCAGTCGATGCGTCTCACCCCTGATGCGTCGGGAGGTAGTGTGGAAGCAGTACTTTCTACAATGGCCGGAGTGAGTTCAAAGAACGAAATGAGTTCGCAGTATATGGTGCGTGGTGGCTCGTATGACGAAAATAGTGTGTATATCAATGGAATAGAGATATATCGTCCACAGCTCATCAGTTCGGGACAACAAGAAGGATTGAGTATTATCAATCCTGATATGGTGGGATCTGTAAGTTTCTCTACTGGTGGATTTAGCGCAGCATACGGAGACAAGATGTCATCGGCTTTGGATATTACTTATCGTGAACCAGAGGCATTTGAAGGCGCTGTGTCGGCGAGTCTTCAGGGTGGAAGTCTTGCAATAGGGCAGAGTAGTAAGAAATTCTCGCAACTTCATGGTTTCCGATATAAAAGAAATTCTTCGCTGCTTGGATCGCTTGAAACAAAAGGAGAATATGATCCTCAATATTTTGATTATCAGACTAATATTACCTATAAGATGGGGTCGAAATGGAAGGCATCTTTCCTGGGTAATATCTCGATAAATAATTATCGTTTTACGCCTCAAAATCGAAACACAAGTTTTGGTACATCGACCAATGCGAAGCAGTTTACAGTATATTTCGATGGGCATGAAAAGGATAAATTCGAAACCTATTTTGGAGCACTTACGCTCAATTATAAGCATTCTAAAAACACCGATATATCGCTTCTTGCTTCGGGTTATTTAACCAATGAGATAGTGGGTTACGACATTCATGGCGAATATTGGCTCGACGAGGCAGGTACATCGGGTGAAGGCGGTATAGGAGGCGAACTTGGTGTGGGTAAGTATCACGAACATGCAAGAAACCGATTGAAAATGAGTGTGTTCTCTCTTGGTTTGAGAGGTAATACGGTTTTAGGGAAAAACAAGATAGCTTATGGTGTGTCGTTCAATCATGAGAATGTGTATGAGCGTGCCAGTGAGTGGGAACAACGCGATTCGGCGGGATATTCATTGCCTCACTATGGTAATGGCGTGCATATGGTGTACAATCTTACATCAAAGCAAGATTTTGGCTCAAACCGTATCTCAGCATTCGCACAGGATACATATCGCTTGGCAACCGAACTCGGATATTTCACTATTAATGGTGGTGTGCGCTTGTCGTATTGGGATTTTAATAATGAATTCTTGGTGAGTCCTCGTGCCAGTGTGGGATTTGTGCCTAAAGGAAATGAACGATTTGCGTTACGATTTGCTACAGGGCTATATTATCAATCGCCATTCTACAAGGAATATCGTGTGGAAAAACTTGATGAATATGGCAATGCATTCATTGAGTTGAACAAAGATATTAAGTCGCAACGAAGCTTGCATTTCATTCTTGGAGGTGATTATACTTTCCGAGCACACAATCGACCATTCAAACTCACTGCAGAGGCTTATTATAAGAATCTGTCGAATGTGATTCCTTATGAAATCGATAATTTGAAACTTGTGTATTCGGGCGAAAATACCTCGAAGGGTTTTGTAACTGGTGTCGACTTTAAGTTCTTCGGACAATTTGTGGAAGGAACCGATTCGTGGATAAGTTTTTCACTCATGAAAACGCAAGAAGATTTGCGAGGAGTGAAGGTGCCACGCCCAACCGATCAGCGTTATAGCTTTGCGCTTTTCTTTACCGACTATTTTCCTAAATTCCCTAAAGCAAAATTCAGCCTTAAGGCTATTTTCTCTGACGGATTGCCAACTACTTCGCCACGCACCACTCGTGATGTATCTTATTTTCGCACACCTGCCTATAAGCGTGTAGATGCAGGCGTGTCATATCAGTTGGTGGGAGGAAATGATAAGCGCACGAAGGGATTTTTGAAGAATTTCAAGAGTGTGTGGTTGGGACTTGATGTTTTCAATCTTTTCGACATTTCCAATGTGAGCAGTTACTATTGGGTGACAGATGTGAACGAAATGCAGTATGCCGTTCCTAATTATCTTACTCGTCGTCAATTGAATGTGCGTCTATCGGTGAATTTCTAAACGCGTAGAGAGATGTTGTTTTTATATAAGTAATAACTTGGTTTCAAACCGAAGTTATTACTTATTTTTTTAGTATGAATTGTCGGAATGAACAGTAATATTTAGCCCAGAATTTCATTCCTTTGATGCCAAGAAATGGGATAAATAGTGTGCGCAACTTAAGTGATAGAGGTAAGAGAGTGTGGTCTAATGTTGAGGCGTGGAAGTCGAAACTTTGCTCAATTTCTTGTTGCTCTTGAGGTGTAAAAAGTTGCTTGTTGGTTGAGAAAATGTACCAATAATTAATGAGATTGTGCCAACGGTAGCGCTCTTGTCGTTGCATGATATGGCGTTTGCAATTGAGCTTTTCGAGGTGCTTTTTGAGTGCAAAGTCGGCAACGAAGACATCAAATCGTCGTATGGTTATCGCGTTTGAGATAGAATTGTCGTGTTGGCGATAATAATATGAGGCATTGCTTAAGCGCACTTCGCGAGAAGCATGGTAGTGAAGCTTAGTTGTGATGTCGTCGGCAGTGTAGCGAGTACTTTCGTCGTAAGGAATGCTTTTATGAATGTCTGCACGCAAGGCGTATACCCCATGAATGCTCCAATCGATACTGAGGCACAATGCTTCGTCGCCAGAGAATATGGTTTGACTTGTGCGATTGTGATAGGGGGTGAGAGTGCCATCGGGATATTGCAAAACGAGGTTAAAAAGCACACAGTCGGTGAGAGGGTGTTGAGTAAAGGTGTTCACCAATTGTGCTATAGCATTGGGGTCGAGCATGTCATCGGAATCCACCATACATATATAGTCACCTGTGGCATATTTAAGCCCATGATTACGCGCTTTAGATTGTCCTAAATTCACTTCGTTGCGTAATACGATGATGCGATTGTCGAGTGCAGCATATTCGTTGAGAATAGCGAGTGAGCCATCGGTAGAGGCGTCATCGATGCATATAATCTGAATGTCGCGATGCGATTGGTAGAGAAGCGAATCGAGGCAGTCGCGCAGAAAATGCTCGGTGTTGTAAACAGCAACTAATATGGAAACTTTCTTATCGCGCATAAATGAATATGGAGTACTAATGTGCAACAAAGATACACAAAAAAATCGCAACTATCGACGATAATTGCGATTTTCGAGTGATTCGCACAGGATTCAAACCTGTAACCTTCTGATCCGTAGTCAGATGCTCTATTCAGTTGAGCTAGCGAACCATTTTTGCTTGTTTGCGAGTGCAAAGGTAGGCAATATTTTTGAATTTAGAAAATTTTTCGGATGTTTTTTTACGATTCCTTCAAAGATTCATTAATTTCTTCGATATATGCAAGCAATTCTTCGCGTCCTCGACGGTCTTCACTTGATGTCATGAAGTAAGGAGGTAGTTCTTCCCACGATTCTTTTAGCTTTTTGAGGTATTTGTTTACATTTGCCACACCAACCACCTTACCAAGTTTGTCCATCTTGGTGAATACGATGCTGAATGGTACTCCATTTTCGCCCAACCACTCCATGAATTCAAGGTCGATCTTTTGAGGATCGTGTCGAGCATCAACGAGAACGAATAGATTGGTCATCTGCTCACGGCGAAGTATATATCCTTCGATGATCTTGCGGAATTTGTCGCGACTGTCTTTGCTTCGTTTTGCATAGCCATAACCAGGCAGGTCGACAATGTACCATTCTTTGTTGATGAGGAAGTGATTGATTAAAAGTGTCTTACCTGGAGTTGCTGAAGTTTTTGCGAGAGCAGCTCGCTCGGTAAGCATATTTATGAGTGAAGATTTGCCAACATTAGAGCGTCCGATAAATGCATATTCGGGTATGTTTCCTTCGGGACACTTTCGTGCATCGGCGTTACTAATTATATATTCAGCTGACTTAATTTTCATATCTATATAGGATTTTTCAATGCAAAGATAACTAAAAATTATGAATAGTGGTTGGGGTGGTCGGGATTTTATGAGTATCTTTGCATAACGAAAAAAGAAGTACTTAAAATGATTGAAATTACTAAAGATATTAAATATATAGGTGTTGACGACCTTGACATTGATTTGTTCGAAAGTCAATATATTGTGCCAAATGGTATCTCGTATAATTCGTATGTGATTTTAGATGAGAAGATTGCGGTGATGGATACTGTTGATAGTCGCAAATCATCGGAATGGTGGATTAATCTTGAGTGCGAACTTGGAGGCAAAACACCCGATTATCTTGTGGTTCATCACATGGAACCTGATCATGCAGGCTTAATTGGCGAATTTGTTAAAAAATTCCCTGAAGCAAAGATTGTTGCAACTGATAAAGCTGTGAAGATGCTTCCATTATATAATGATAGCATTGATTTCAGTGATAAAACAATCGTAGTGAAAGAAAATGATACTCTTTCGCTTGGTGAACACACTTTGCAGTTTATTATGGCTCCAATGGTGCATTGGCCAGAAGTGATGACTACTTATGAACAAAAAGATAAGGTGTTGTTCTCGGCCGACGGATTTGGCAAGTTCGGCGCATTGAGCCATGAAGAAGAATGGGCTTGCGAAGCTCGCCGTTATTATTTCAATATTTGTGGAAAATACGGCACCCAAGTGCAAAACTTGTTGAGAAAGGCAAGTCATCTTAAGATTGATATTATTTGCCCTTTGCATGGCCCTATTTTGAAAGAAAATTTGGGTTATTACATTGGACTATACGATATTTGGAGCGATTATCGTCCCGAAGTAGAAGGTGTGTTTGTGGCTTATGCGTCAATTCATGGAAATACGGCTGCAGCAGCTCACAAATTGGCTGATATTCTGCGCGAAAAAGGCGCGAAAAAGGTGTCGGTTGCCGATTTGAGTCGCGATGATATGGCTGAAGCAGTGGAAGATGCATTTAAATATAGCCACTTGGTACTTGCTGCAGCAAGCTATGATGCAGGAATTTTCCCTCCAATGAAGGATTTCATACATCATCTACAAGATAAGAGTTTCCAAAATCGTCGTGTTGCACTTATTGAAAATGGCTCATGGGCACCAGTTGCAGGTAAATTGATGCACGCAGAAATGGCTCGTTTGAAGGATATTGATATTGTAGAGCCAATAGTAACAATAAAAGGCAAGATGAAAGCAAGCGATGAGATTAAACTCAAAGAACTAGCCGATAGCTTGTTGTCAACTGAAGATTAAAAACGCAATAACTAATGGACCAAGAATTTGCATCATCATTGCTTGAAAACGCAGTAAGCGAGTTTGCTAAGTTGCCTGGTATAGGCCGCAAAACGGCTTTGCGCTTGGTGCTTTATTTACTGCGACAAAACGAGAATGCATCAATCTCTTTTGGTGAGGCCATAATTCGTTTGCGAAAAGAGATTAAGTATTGTCAAAAATGTCATAACATCTCGGAAAGTGAGGTGTGTCCTATATGCTCAAATCCTTCGCGCGACGAAAGTGTGATATGCGTGGTGGAGAATGTGAAAGATGTGATGAGCATTGAGAATACGCACCAACACTATGGACTATATCATGTCCTTGGCGGATTGATTTCACCTATGGACGGCGTGGGGCCACAAGATATTGAAATAGAAAGTCTCGTAGAGAGAGTGAAAGAAGGACAAGTGAAAGAGGTTATATTAGCCCTTAGTGCCACAATGGAAGGCGACACTACCAATTTCTATATATTCCGTCGTTTGGCGCCATATCCTGATGTAAAAATAACTATGCTTGCTCGCGGAATGAGTGTGGGTAATGACATTGAATATACTGATGAACTCACACTTGGTCGTTCGATTCTTAATAGAACACTATTCTCCGATTCGTTTGCAAAGAATAAGTAACTATGAAATAAAAAATCCCGTCATTGACGGGATTTTTCTTATTTCTTAAATGCAAGTGCTGCACCAAGTGCGGTGCGGAATTCGGCATGTGGAGGTATATGGAATTTCACTCCATAAATTCGTTCCATCAGTGGGAATACCATTTTACATTGAGGTAATTTGGTAAGGTTGCCAATCATGACAAAATCCTTAATCTCGCTATTCATAGCCGAGAAAACAGCCGAAGAACCAATTGATTGCACCACCATAAAAATTAAACCAAGAGCAATATCTTCGTCGGAAACATCGCTACTTGTAACCTTTCCAAAGAAAGATGCTGTTGCGTCGAGAGGAAGATTCTTTAAGTCATGCTTACAAATGTCACTAATAAGCAAGTTGATATTAGAAATATCGCCTCGCGAAGCTAAGTCGCATATTTTATGGAAATTACGAGTCTTAAGAAGTAGTTGTGACAAACCTTGTAGCGTACCACCACCTATGCTAATACCGCCAATGTGGCGAATCCCATCCTCATCGATACGAACATAAGATGTACCCGTGCCCATACTAACAACGATAAGCTTTTCGAGGTCCATACCATAGCTTGCACCCAAGCCATTAGCGAGAAACTCATCGGTTTTTGCCGTTGGTAGTCCGTAAAGATCGCCATCGATAAATGCACTGCCAGCACCTGTGAGCATTACTTGCTCAATGTCGCTTAGGTTGTAGCCATTGTCGTAGATATATTTACCAAAAGCTCCAAAAAGTGAAGTTACAGGGTCGGCTGCTGTGATGAATAAAGGAGAAAGAATTTCACCTTTGCAGTTGAGCCCAATAATTTTGGTAGTACTACCACCTACATCGATACCTATTACAAGTCCCATTTTATTTGAATCGTTTTATAATATGCGTCAAAGATAATATTTATTTTCATATTATTGCCTATCTTTGTCGAGTAAACATCAATTAATTGTATGAAACAAGCTATGTTGGTCGATGAAGCGTTAGTTTTGCGTGCTCCTGAAATGAATGATTTGGATATGCTCTATTTGTGGGAGAATGATAGCGAGCAATGGAATGTTGGCAATGCCGTGGCTCCTTATTCTCGCAAACAATTGTGGGATTATATCGACACCTACGAAGCCGACATATTTGCGAGCCGTCAACTGCGATTTGTTATCGAAGAAAAGTCATCGCACAAAGCTATTGGTACAATTGATGTTTTCGATTTCGACCCAGTCAACCGACACGCATCAGTTGGTATATACATCGATGTGAACGCTCGAATGCAAGGCTACGCTAAGCGAGCTATCGACCTATTGTGCGAATATTGTTTCGCCCACATAGGAATGCACTCGCTTACAGCATTGACAGCAATGAGCAACGAACCCGCACAAAGATTGTTTAAGTCGTGCCGATTCAAAACTTGTGGTTGCTTGCGCTCGTGGGTTAGAATTGGAAATCAATATGAAGATGTAGTGGTGTTACAACTATTAGCCTAATTCAAATGTGGCGATGTTGGGCAATTAAGCCACAGCCAGTAACGGCTGTCAAGCATAGTTACACATTTGCGCCAAGTGGTGTCTTCTTCGGTCGATAGTAGAGTGTTGGTGTCGCACATATTTGCAACAGCCCAATCAAAATTTTTCAGTTCGTCTTCCAGTTGACCTTTGTCCCAACCGCTATAACCAAGAATAAATCTAATTTTGCCCTCGATGGGTGCTCCCGAATTCACATATTCAATTATAGCCTTGAAATCACCACTCACATAAAGTCCATTAGCCACTTCCACCGATTCTGGAATCAGATTGCCAAGAGTGTGGATATAGTACATTTGATTGCAACGCACCGGACCACCTATATACACCGGAATCTCTTCCTCGCGCTCTATTTCTTCCACAAGTTCGTTAAGAGTATATTCCGAACGATGATTAGTGATAAAACCCATCGAACCCATGCTATCGCTGTGCTCAATGAGAACGATAGTTGAACGCGTGAAAATGCTATTTGCCATCATTGGTTCGGCAAGTAGAATATCGCCCACCTTAGGTATAGGTTGATCAAAACGCAGTTTTATTATGTCGGAATCAAGAATGTCCATATTTTGCAAAGATAGCAAAGAGTTGTAATGCGACCAAATAATAAGATGTATAAAAAAAGACAGTAAAAAATGGGGAAACTCGTGATTTTGGGCCAAAAAGAGGTCGTTTTTGGGCAAAAATCATCAAAAATATGTTTTTTAACATAAAAAATTAAGTCTAACTATTGCGGGAATGGAAAATATGTTGTAATTTTGCAGTGCAAATCGCGGGATGGAGCAGTGGTAGCTCGTTGGGCTCATAACCCAAAGGTCGTCAGTTCGAGTCTGGCTCCCGCCACTAAGTTAGAGGTTATCAAGAAATTGATAACCTCTTTTGTTTTATTAAGATTCTTAGTTTTGTAATGATGTGATATTGTACTAACTTTGCCAACAGACTAACTAAACTGATAAATTATGGAAATTTTTCACGATTTGCTAATGCGTCGTCGTAGCATAAGAAAATATACTGAGGAAGAAATCTCTGCTGAAGATGTAAAGCTAATTCTTGAAGCTGCGCTTGTAGCTCCAACTTCTAAAAATAGCCGCCCATGGTATTTTGTTACAGTTGAGGACAAACGAATGCTCGAAGAACTTGCTAAATGTAAAGAATTCGGTGCTGGTTCAATTGCTAAATGTAGTTTGGCAATCGCTGTAGTAGTTGATCCTATGAAGAGTGAAGCATGGGTGGAAGATGCATCGGTGGCTGCTACATTCATTCAACTACAAGCTGAAGCACTCGGATTGGGTAGCTGTTGGGTGCAAGTGCGTGGTCGCATGCGCGACGAAGAAGAAACTGCCGACGACTATGTAAAGGCTCTATTGAATATCCCACCTGATTTGCAAGTAGAATGTATCATTTCGCTTGGTCAAAAAGGCGAAGAACGCAAGCCTTTCAATCCTGAAAAGATGCTTTGGGAACGAGTTCACATTGGCGAATGGCGTCCTCAAGAATAATACTTCGAAAGGAAATCTATGAGTTCAATCAACTATGATTTGACCAAAATAAAGGGAATAGCATTCGATGTTGACGGAGTGTTGTCTCCATCGGTTATTCCTTTGCACCCCAATGGCGAGCCTATGAGATGTGCCAACATCAAAGACGGCTATGCTATTCAACTTGCTGCGAAATTGGGCTACGAATTGGCTATTATCACTGGAGGCAACACCGAATCTGTGCAAAAGCGTTTCGTGGGACTTGGCGTGCAAAATGTGATTATGAGCGCAAGCCGAAAAATCGACCATTTCAATGCTTGGCTCGAACGCACAGGTCTCAAACCCGAGGAAGTGGTGTATATTGGCGATGATATTCCCGACATCGAGGTAATGAAAGTAGCTGGATTGTCGATTGCACCTGCCGATGCTGCTCATGATGTGAAGGCGGTTGCCAAATACATCAGCCCTTATAATGGTGGTTATGGTGTGGGACGCGAAATCATAGAACAAGTAATGAAAGCTAAAGGCGAATGGCTCACCGATGAATTGGCTTTTGGCTGGTAATATAGCTTAACTGAATAATTTATGGAACATCCATTGAAAAATATCGAAGGTTACAATGTGATTCTTGCGTCTAATTCTCCTCGACGCAAAGAGCTACTCGGTCAACTTGGTATTTCATTCACTACTCGCGTATTGAACGACATCGACGAGAGTTTTCCTGCTGATATGCCAGCCGACAATGTGGCCGAATATATATCTAAAAAGAAGGCCGATGCCTATCGTCAATGCATGGCCGACAACGAACTTATTATTACTGCCGACACTATTGTGGTAAGTAATAATAAGATTCTTGGCAAACCAGTTGACGCTGACGATGCTCACAAGATGCTTAGAGAACTATCGGGACACGCTCACCAAGTAATCACTGGAGTTACTATCACCACAACGCAATTCTCAAAAAGTTTTAGCAGTGTTACCGATGTGAATTTTGCTGAACTTTCGGACGAAGAAATCGATTATTATATTGAGAATTACAAGCCATTCGACAAGGCTGGCGCTTATGGTATTCAAGAATGGATAGGTTGTGTGGCTGTGTCGGGTATGGTAGGAAGTTATTACAATGTGATGGGACTACCGATTTTTAAGCTATATCAAGAATTGAAAGAAATACTCTAAACTTTTATATAAGCAGAGTATTGAGTACCCGAATAAAGTGGAGTGAGAAATTGCACTCCACTTTTTATTTTACCATCACTGGTAAGTTGTAGAGGACATTTAGCTTGAAGATTCTTTCGATAATCAGCACTGATTTCTTCTTTATGAAAATCTACATGGAAAGTGCCGTTTGCATCATGTGCAAGTAACTTATTGCCAATGATACTACTCACTACGCCCATTGTGGTGCGCAAATTCAATTCGATGCAAGGATTTAAGCATAATTCGCCATTCTCATCACGATAAATCATCATATCTAATCCCAAATAGCCATTATATTGGGGCGCAATCAAATTGTCGATAATATTCACGGCAGCAGCTTGCACATCACGCAATAACGATTCGTTGCCAAGTATAGAGACTAATCGTGTATGCAAAAAGTCGGAAGAGCCTATCATTCCACTACTAAATGAGCTGTGCGTGTCGTTGTTGAAAATCGAGTAACCTACGAATTGGGTTTTGCCTCCTTCGCATATAAATTCCATCGCGAAATCCAACACTGCATCGAGCGGACATTCACACATAATCGACCCTTGTCGCTTTATGATTCCACTACACCAACGAGTAAAATCCAACCCTTCAATATCGAGAGCTCGATAGATTCCTTTTCCACTCGACGACCAAGGTGCTTTAGTGTAGGCGCAAGGATATTTTCGCGCAAAATCGAGCACTGCTTCGATATCATAGCATTCAATAGGAATAATATCTCGCAATCCCTTCACGCGATCAAGAAACATTCGATGAATTTCAATCGATATGCGACGATGCGAAAGCTTTCTTATATTATCCACATCTTCAATCGAAGGTAATGCGCTTTCTTTTGCTCCATCAAGGAAAAGTCTTCTACGCAAAAAATGATTCCATCCCCACGGAGAAAATGCATCAAAATAAGGAATCTGCTCAGTAGTAGCCATTTCAACCCCTAACCCATACACATTATTCATATCCTCTATCCAAGAGTTGTCGATGTCATCGCCTTGCGACAACACACATTCACCATTATCACCAATCCACATTGGCAACAATTGTAAATCGCGACGAAGCAAGCGAGCCATTGGCGGTGGAGTGTAATTCGTACCACCAAATGCCAAGGCAAGGTCATGTTCTGGATTAAAGATGCGTACTACTTTCATTCAAGATTTATTTTGTACAAAATTAGCTATTTTACATCATTTTTCCGCAATAATTTACTCAATCATTCATTCCTATATTTTTATGTAATTATTCTTGGAATATGTAGACTGTTGTAATACAAAAAGTTAGGTATATAGCATTAAATTCATTAATTATAAAAGGTAATAAAAAACCTCTAAAATGTTGCACAAACGAAATAAAGTTTGTAACTTTGCACTCGCAAACAAGCAAAAATGGTTCGCTAGCTCAACTGAATAGAGCATCTGACTACGGATCAGAAGGTTACAGGTTTGAATCCTGTGCGAATCACTCAAAGGAACTCAATCGAGTTCCTTTTTTTTGTTTTTATATACTATGATTTTGATCGAAAAGGGGTATGAAGGGCTTTCGGTTAAAATATTTATGGAAATGTGGTGGATGGTGTTGAAAAAGGGAATACTATGATAAAGGGGATAAAAAAAGGATTGCACTTTGAGTGCAATCCTTTTCTATTGTGTTAAAACGGATTGTTTTATTTCTTACATGGGCAAGCAGATTGCTTGATTTGTGTGAAGAAGTCGTTACCCTTATTATCAACAAGGATAAATGCTGGGAAGTTTTCTACTTCGATCTTCCAAATAGCTTCCATGCCAAGTTCTGGGTATTCTACGCATTCGATGCTCTTGATGTTGTTTTGAGCAAGGATTGCAGCAGGGCCACCGATACTACCAAGGTAGAAACCACCATGCTTCTTACAAGCATCGGTAACAGCTTGGCTACGATTACCCTTAGCAAGCATAATCATGCTACCACCGTTAGCTTGGAATAGGTCAACATAAGAGTCCATACGACCTGCAGTTGTAGGTCCCATAGAACCACATGCCATGCCAGCAGGAGTCTTAGCAGGACCAGCATAGTAGATAGGGTGATCTTTGATGTATTGTGGAAGTTCTTCACCATTGTCAAGGCGTTCTTTCAACTTAGCGTGTGCGATGTCGCGGCCTACGATGATTGTACCGTTCAAAGAAAGGCGTGTTGATACTGGGTACTTGTCAAGGTCGGCAAGTACTTCGTTCATAGGACGGTTAAGGTCGATTTGTACGCCACCGCCTTCGCCAGCTTGACGAAGTTCTTCTGGAATCAATTCAGTTGGGTTGTCATCAAGTTTTTCAATCCAGATACCGTCTTTGTTGATCTTACACTTGATATTGCGGTCGGCAGAACAGCTTACGCCCATACCAACTGGACAAGATGCACCGTGACGAGGAAGGCGAACTACGCGAATGTCGTGTGCGAAGTATTTACCACCGAATTGTGCGCCAAGACCAATCTTATAAGCTTCTTCAAGAAGTTGCTTTTCAAGTTCTACATCGCGGAAAGCACGACCACCTTCGTTACCTGTAGTAGGAAGTTCGTCGTAGTAGTGAGTAGAAGCAAGTTTCACTGTAAGAAGGTTCTTTTCGGCAGAAGTACCACCGATAACGAATGCAACATGGTAAGGAGGACAAGCTGCAGTACCAAGAGTCTTCATTTTGTCAACCAAGAAAGGCACAAGAGTTGCAGGATTCAAGATAGCCTTAGTTTCTTGGTAAAGGTAAGTCTTGTTGGCTGAACCACCACCTTTAGTAACGCAAAGGAACTTGTATTCCATACCTTCAGTAGCTTCAAGGTCGATTTGAGCAGGAAGGTTGCACTTAGTGTTCACTTCGTCATACATATTTAGTGGTGCATTTTGTGAGTAGCGAAGGTTTTCTTCAGTGTAAGTTTTGAAAACACCAAGAGAAAGAGCTTCTTCGTCACAATAGCCAGTCCATACTTGTTGTCCCTTTTCGCCGTGAATGATAGCTGTACCAGTGTCTTGGCAAAGAGGAAGTTTGCCCTTAGCTGCAATTTCAGCATTGCGAAGGAAGTTTAGCGCAACATATTTATCGTTGTCGCTAGCTTCAGGGTCGGTTAGAATCTTAGCTACGCATTCGTTGTGAGAACGACGAAGCAAGAAAGAAACATCGCGGAAAGCTTGGTTTGCCATCATAGTCAAACCTTCTTTAGCCACTTTAAGAACTGGAGTGCCTTCAAACTCACTCACGCTCACATAATCTTTTGTAAGCAAATAGTATTCAGTCTTATCTTCTCCCAATGGGAAAGGGTGCTGATACTTAAACTCAGGAGTTGCTGCCATAGTTGTTTATTTAAAGATGTTTGTATTGATAAATCATTTATAAGAACATCAAAGAGTGCGTAGATACACTATCTTTGTATTCTATGCAAAAATAATAAGAAAAAACCAATAAGAAAAAAATATGAGGCCGATTTTTGCACAATCAGCCCCATATATTTTTCTGTGTAGTTTATTTTGTGATTACATCAGCACTTTTGTGGTTTTGGCACCTTGTTTTTTAATGAAGATGCCATTTTGTGGGTTGTCGACCTTCACCCCTTGCATATTATAATATACCACTGGATCGTTCACACATTCATCAATCTCGATGTCGTCAATTCCCGATGGCTCCCATTCCACAATGTTGCCAAACAAACACCAGTCTAATACAGGATTTGAGTAAGTATCTAATGAACCAACAGGCACATGCAGTGTCATATTGGATAATCGTCCTGAAGAAAAAGCTCCAACATTAGAAACTGTTTGTGTCATACTTGGAGGTGTGCTGGATTTCATATAGACATCAGTCAATTTATCACATTCGATAAACGCATTATTCTCTATAGTTACTACATTTTCGGGGATTACCACACTGCTTCTATCATCTAAAAAAGAATAAGGAGCAAGTACTGATACATTTTTAGGGATTTCAGCATTCTTTGTTGCTAAAACCAAACTAACATAAGGGACAATATTTTGAGTGTTGATTTTCAATAAAGTATTATTACCATCTCCTGATTCATAAATAGGATTTCCTTTTTCAACTTCAATATAATTCAAATTCGAACATGTATAAAATGCAAATTCTGAAATAGATGTTACTTTTTTAGGAAGTATCAATTGTTGTATCTCGCTACACATGTTAAATGCGTATTTGAATATCTCTGTATTTCCTCCTATAATACCATAATCAAAAGCTACTTTTTCTAAGTTAGTGCAACCATTGAAAGCCCATTGCCAAATTGTAAGATTACTTTTGAAAGTAACTTCTCTTAAATTACTACAATAATTAAAGGCATATTCATTGATGTGCTGTAAGGAGCTTGGGAATACTAATGAGGTTAAACTGCTACAATTGTCGAAAGCACGAGTTCCAATAGATGTAAGATTTGATGGAAATTCTACTTCCTCCAAATTCGAACAATTACTAAAAACAGCATTCCCTATACTACTCAGATTTTGGGGAAATACAATTTTTTTCAATTTAGAACAATGTGAAAAAGCATAGTCTCCAATAGAAATCAAGCTATTAGAAATGTCAATATCTAATAGCGAACTGCATTTATTAAATGCATCCTTTCATATTTGGGTTACAGAGTTTGGAATTGATATTTTTATTATCGATGAATTTCCCCCAAAAGCATTATCACCAATACGAGTAACAGTATTAGGAATAATTGTATTTGCACAACCCAGAATTAATGAATTGTCTGCTGATCGTATAATTGCATTACAATTATCTCTTGAGTCGTACGCAGGATTATTTTCATCTACCTCAATTTTACACAAATTACTAAGAGAACTAAAAGCACATTCATTAATATTTGTTATAGATTTAGGTATATATAATTCAAATATTGTACCACCATCGAAAGCATATTTTTTAATATACGATAACGTTTCTGGCAGTGATATCGAAGATGGTGCAATTTGGGCAAATTCTCCAATTCCGATTACTTTGTATCCATTGACACGTGCTGGGATGACAACATCACCAGTGGTATGGTGATATTCTATACCTCCACCTCTATAATATGTTGTACCTCTAACAACTTCTACACAACCATCACCCACTATATCATAGTAAACGCCATCTATTTCAAAGTCATGAGCTGTTGCACTTACTGAAAGTGTCAACCCAATAATGGCTATTGTAAATAGCAAGCTTAACTTTGTGAAAAACTTGTCCATAATATACCTCCTTAAATGAAATTTATAACTCAAAATATTACTCAATTCTTAAGATGCTGTCATTTGTTTTAATAGTACTAACCTGATACCATGATGACCCACGTTTTGTATAACATATTTGGGAATCATCACTTTCACACCACACGATGTCACCATTTTGCCATGTGCCAAGAAATGAACTTCAGGGCCCAAAAAAAGACAATCACCACTGTGTAATTCAACATTTCCATTAATGATACCATTTAATTCCATAAAATCCTCCTTTTTTAAGTTAATTGTATACGATACAAATATATAAAAAATATTGACATTTGAGAATGCCAATATTTTTTTTGTGTGATTAATTATTTATCGGTGTCGAATGTTTGCCAAAGGCTGTCGTTGGGTAGTGGTGCTGTTACGTCGACCTCTTTGCCCGATACCGGGTGAATGAACTTGATGCGACGAGCAAGCAACGAAATGCTACCATCGGGGTTGCTTCGCTTAGCGCCATATTTCAAATCGCCCTTAATAGGGCAGCCGATAGTGGAGAGTTGCACTCGAATTTGATGTTTGCGACCTGTGAGCAGATTGATTTCAAGCAGGTTGTAGTTGTCGCTCTTGGCAAGGAGTTTGTACTTTAGTATCGACTTCAAAGAGCCTTTTTTCTCTACATTCCACGCATACGATTTGTTGTTGCGCTCCACCGATGTGATGTAGTGCGTGAGCGTGTCTTCTTCGCGTGGAGGACATTCCTTAGTGATAGCCCAATAGGTCTTGTCGACCTTGCCTTCGCGAAACATCTCGTTCATGCGAGATAGAGCCTTGCTCGTCTTTGCGAAGATGACGAGTCCGCCCACAGGACGGTCAAGACGGTGTGTAACGCCACAAAAAACATTTCCGGGTTTGTTGTATTTCTCTTTAATCCAGAGCTTTACGATTTCGGAAAGCGGCTTGTCGCCCGTTTTGTCGCCTTGAACTATTTCGCCTGGCGCCTTATTTACGATAATTATGTGATTATCTTCGTATACAACCTCCATAATAAATTGATTTATAGGCTCATAAGAAATTGCTTGAACTTGTCGAACGATGCAGGTAGCTCAATTGTTTGCTTGTCGCTGTTGAGGAACGCTGCAAGACGATCGGGGATGTCGATTTCTTCGCCGATGATAGATTCAACTGTTGATTTGAACTTGGCTGGGTGTGCAGTTTCGATGAACACACCAGTTTCTTCTGGTTTGAGTCCTTCCTCAAGGCTGCGATAAGCCACAGCGCCATGAGGGTCGAGAATGTAGCCAGTTTCTTTATATGTTATAGCCATAGTCTCGGCGATTTGTTCGTCGGTGTAGCTGCAACCGCTTATTTCGTCGCTGATGGCTTTATGAGAGTGCTTGTAAAGGTCGAGAACGCGTGCGAAGTTGCTTGGGTCGCCCACATCCATAGCATTGGCAATAGTTGCAACCGATGGCTTAGGAGTGTAAACGCCAGTATTGAGATAGTTCAAGAAGATATCGTTGCGATTGTTGGCCGCAATGAATCGTTTGATAGGCAATCCCATGCGTTTACCGATAAGAGCTGCAGTGATATTGCCAAAGTTGCCACTTGGTACAGCAACAACAATGTTTGACAAGTCTTGACCACGCTTAGCTAATTGAGCATAAGCATAGAAGTAGTAGAACATTTGAGGCAAGAAGCGAGCCACATTGATAGAATTGGCACTTGTGAGCTTCATGTGAGCATTTAGTTCGCTATCCATGAAAGCGCTCTTAACAAGTGCTTGACAATCGTCGAAAGTGCCGTCTACTTCGATTGCAGTGATGTTTTGTCCAAGAGTAGTGAATTGAGCTTCTTGGATTCGGCTTACCTTACCCTTAGGATATAGTACAAATACACGCACGCCAGGAACGCCAAGGAATCCATTGGCAACAGCACTACCAGTGTCGCCCGAAGTAGCTACGAGTACATTCACCAAAGATCCATCGTTGTTTTCTTGACTGTTGAAATGTCCAAGAATACGAGCCATAAAGCGCGCGCCCACATCTTTGAAAGCAAGAGTAGGTCCGTGGAATAGTTCAAGACTATATTTGTTGTCGGCAACATGTCGCAAAGGAATGTCGAAATTGAGCGTGTCGTAAACGAGATCCTTAAGAGTGCTGTTTTCGATGTCGTCACCGAAAAGCGTGTTGGCTACAACGAACGATATGTCTTGAAGCGACATATTACCAATATTGTTGAAAAACGCTTTAGGAAGGGTTGGAATTCGTTCGGGCATAAACAAGCCACGATCGGCTGCCAATCCTTTTACTACGGCAGTTTGAAAAGAAACTTTTGGTGTAGAGCCGTTTGTGCTGTAATATTGCATATATAAAGTTATTTCTTTAAAAATTCAGTTATAAATTCATCATCTTTCATTGTGCCAAATGCACCATTGCCCGCAGTGCGTTCGCTTAGAGAATCGATGCTATCGGGTACGCAATCGGGACGATAAATCAAGAAAGGCACAGGAGAAGATGAGTGAGTGCGAATAGAACAAGGAGTAGGGTGGTCGGGCAAAACTGCTATTGACACCGGTTCGTCCATGTTCTTGATGGCTTCGAGTATAGGAGCGCACACTCGTGAGTCGAGTGTTTCTATGGTGCGTTTCTTTAGCTCAAAGTCGCCTTCGTGTCCTGCTTCATCGCTTGCTTCGATGTGAAGGAATACGAAATCGCAACCATCGTTGAGCGCATCTATTGCAGCTTGCACTTTGCCTTCATAGTTGGTGTTCCATAGGCCTGTAGCACCATCCACGATGATAGGCTTGAGACCACAATAAACACCAATGCCACGAATTAAGTCGACTGCCGAAATTACAGCACCCTTCTTAATTCCAAATTTGGTGTTTAGAGTCTCCATTGCAGGCTTGTAACCAGCCGACCAAGGCCAAATGCTGTTAGCTGGATCTTTGCCCTTGGCGATGCGTTCCAAGTTGATAGGGTGATTTGCCAATAACTCTTGTGAACGAAGAATAAGGCTGTTGAGTAGTTGAGCAGTATCTTCGGCTTCAGGTTTATCGGCTTTCACTAACACATCTTTGTAAGGAGTGCCAGGCACATCGTGAGGAGGAGTGCAGTTAACATACTTGTTGCCCCCTTTGATCTTGAGCAAGTGGCGATAAGAAACACCAGGGAAGAAGCGTACTTGTTCGTCAGCGAGGTTTTCGTTGAGATACTCGATGAGTTCGCGTGCTTCTTCGTCAGAAATGTGCCCTGCAGAATGGTTTTTAATCTTATCGTTTTCGATGCAGATGATATTGCATCGCATAGCCATTTCGCCTGGCTCAATATCGATACCCATACTTGCTGCTTCGAGTGAGCCACGCCCTTCGAAAACGCGATCAAGGTCGTAGCCAAGCAGAGCAAGGTGAGCTACCTCGCTACCTGGAGCATATCCTTGAGGGACGGTGTGGAGCAGACCTACGCGAGAGTGAGCGGCAAGCCAATCAAGGTTAGGCTTGTGTGCTGCTTCAAGCGGCGTTTTGTAGCCCAACTGCTCGATAGGCTCGTCGGCCATACCATCGGCAAGTATGATTATATATTTCATAGTCAGAATAATTATCTAATGTTAGCAATGCTGATAATATCGGAGAAGATACCAGCGGCAGTAACTTCGGCACCTGCACCATATCCTTTGATAACCATAGGATATTCGTTGTATCGTTCGGTAGTGATAAGAATCACATTGTTGCTACCTGCAAGAGTGTAGAATGGGTGGTTTTGGTCGACTGCTTCAAGTCCCAATGACACTTTACCTTCGTCCATGCGAGCCACGAAACGAAGGTGTTCGTTCTTTTCGGCAGTCTTCTTGCGCATTTCTTCAAATTCGGCATCCATGCCTTCCACATTCTTGAAGAAATCGTCGACTGAGCCTTCGAAAAACTCGTTAGGGATGAATAGGTTGCGTTCCACATCGTCTTGCTCAACCTTATAGCCTGCTTCGCGAGCAAGAATTACAATCTTGCGTGCCACATCTTTGCCACAAAGGTCGATGCGTGGATCTGGTTCACTATATCCAGCCTCCTTAGCCATCATAATAGCCTTGCTTAGAGGAATTTCAGGACTAATAGTGTTGAATATATAGTTAAGAGTACCCGAAAGCACTGCTTCAATCTTGATAATCTTATCGCCAGTAGCGATGAGGCTATTGATAGTGTTGATGATAGGAAGACCTGCACCAACATTAGTTTCAAACAAGAATTTAACACCCTTCTTGTGAGTCATATTCTTGAGATAAGTGTAATTGTCGTAGCAAGAAGAAGCTGCAATCTTGTTGGCTGCAACTACATTCACATTGTGTTCGATAAGGCTACCATATATGTTGGCAATATCGGCACTTGCTGTACAATCAACGAAAACAGAGTTGAATATGTTCATCTCGATGATGCTATCGCGGATAATTTCGGGAGTAGCATTGGTGTCGGAATTGGCAAGTGCTTCCTTGTAGTTTTCCATATCGATGCCATCACGGTCGAATAGGCATTTCTTAGAATTAGCAATACCCACGATGCGAAGTTCGAGCGATTTGTCTTTGAGCAAACTTTCTTGTTGGTGCTTGATTTGAGAAAGCAAGTTGTTGCCCACATTGCCAGTACCAGCCACAAAGAGGTTTAGTACTTGAGTTTCAGACAAGAAGAAACTGTCGTGAATAACATTGAGCGCCTTGCGAAGGCTTCGGCTTGCGATAACGAAAGAAATATTAGTTTCGGAAGCGCCTTGCGCACAAGCAATTACATTGATACCGTTGCGGCCAAGAGTATTGAAAAGTTTACCTGCAATACCAGGAGTGTGCTTCATGTTTTCGCCCACGATAGCCACAGTAGCGAGGTCCTTTTCAGGGGTGATGTCGCTAATTTCACCTGTTAGAAGTTCGCTTGCAAATTCATCTTGTAGCACCTTAACAGCTTTTTCGGCGTCGCCATTCTTGACAGCTAAAGAAGTGTTGTGCTCAGAAGAAGCCTGAGAAACAAGGAACACACTGATGCCATTGCGAGCAAGAGCCGCAAAGATGCGAGAGTTTACACCAATCACGCCCACCATACCGAAACCTGTAAGAGTGATAAGGCAAGTGTCGTTGATAGATGAAATACCCTTGATGGCTTTACCTTCGGCTGAGTTGTGCTCGTTGGAAATAAGAGTACCAGGAGCCGAACTATTGAAGGTGTTCTTAATTAATATAGGTATGTTCTTCTTGAAAACAGGATATATAGTAGGAGGATAAACAACCTTAGCACCGAAGTTGCAAAGCTCCATAGCTTCGATGAAAGAAAGTTTGTCGATTACATAAGCCGAAGAAATGACGCGAGGGTCGGCAGTCATAAAACCATCGACATCGGTCCATATTTCGAGTTGTGTAGCATCGAGAGCTGCACAAATGATAGAAGCAGTGTAGTCGCTACCACCACGGCCGAGGTTGGTGATGTCGTTGGTAACTGCATCGGAAGAGATGAAACCAGGGACAAGAGCAACTTTGCCTGTGAAGTCTTTAAATGTGTTGCGAATTAGCGTATCAGTAAGCTCGGCTTTAAGTACATGCTTATTGAAAAGAGTTTCGGTCTTAATGAATTCGCGTGAATCGAAAAGAGTAGCATCATTAATGATGTTGCTCACGATAGTAGATGACATTCGTTCGCCATAGCTCACGATGATGTCGAGAGTGCGACTTGAAAGGTCCTTGATAAGCGAAACACCACGATAGATGTTGCCAAGTTCTTCAAGAAGTGTATCAATTTTAGCTCTAACAGCGTTGATTTTTTCAGTAGGAACGATGCCGTTGATGACAGTTATGTGTCGTTCAACGATTTTGGCATAGTTCTGCATATATGTAATATCGCCCGTAGATGCTTGATGTGCCGTATTGATAAGGAGGTCGGTGATGCCACCAAGGGCAGAAACCACTACAATAACTTGCTCGTTGCATTCTTCAACGATTCTTTTTACATGACTTAAACTTTCAACTGTACCGACAGAAGTTCCGCCGAATTTAAATACTTTCATCAGTGTATATAATTATCTTATGAATTGTATATTATTATTGAAATGTAAAGATAATACATTTAACTTAATTATCGGTAATATTTATGCGTAAAAATGTGAATAACATCAAAAAAAATAAGAAATTAAAGGTTTGTTTGCAAAAAAGTTGCATTTTTAGTGATTATGCGATTGATTTGGCATAAAAGATGGTTATAAGATGTAGGGGTATAAAGAAAAAAAAGAGACATATCGAAATGATATGTCTCTTTTTTTGAGGTTCCTGGCGGATTCGAACCGCCGTACACGGTTTTGCAGACCGCTGACTAAGCCACTCATCCAAGGAACCTTGTTTTGGTTTGCGAGTGCAAAGGTATAATTATTTTTTGAATTCTGCAATATCTTTGTTGCTTTTTTTCGACTTTTTGCAAAGAGATTTTGCAGAACAGCAATTACAAGCATCCTCGGGGCTATTGCATTGCTTGATTTTTGTAAAGTAACGGAATAGGCCGATTGCAATAACAATAAAGACAACAGCGAGAATTAAATATTGAATTAAAATACTATTGCTCATTGCGTTGCTCTCTTAATTGTGGTAGGATGCGTTGGTATTCCTGCTCGAAATTAGGGGTGAATACACCTTTACCCAAATTGCTGTCGATTTCGTGAAGAGGCCAAAAGCGTCCTTCGCAGATTTCGTTTTCATCAATAACGAAATTAGTGGTGTCGGGGTTCACAGTGGTAGTGAAAGTGTTGACCAATTCGCGTTCGATTTCGCTTTCGAACACATAAGATATAATGTGTTGAGGAGTGAAGTCAATGAGACCAAGTTCCTCTCTTGTTTCGCGTCGTAGGGCGATGTGAATGTTTTCGCCGAGGTCGACATGTCCACCTACAGCTGTGTCCCACTTGCCAGGTTGAATGTCCTTGTTGAGCGCTCGTTTTTGAAGAAACAAGGCGTCGCGTTGTTCATTTAAAATGTGTAAATGCACAACAGGGTGTAGGAGTTTGCTTCCTGAGTGACATTCTTTGCGAGTGGCTGAGCCAGTGATATTGCCGTTTTCGTCGACAATAGGAAATATTTCGTCCATTATAGTTATTTCTTAGGTTTCTTTTTGTTGTCTTTGTCGTCGTCGACAGGAATGCTATTGTGGCTATTGTCCTTTAGCACATCGATAACGATTTTGTTCACCATTTCCTTGAGCTCGTTGATGAAATCGGCAGCCGCATATTCGTTGCGTTCGATTTTGCGCAGTTTGTTTTCCCAAAGTCCAGTGAGCTTGGCTGATTTGAGTAGTTCCTCATTGATGGTGTCGATGAGTGATATACCCGCTTGAGTGGCTTGAAGGTTTTTTTTCACTTTGCGGATGTAGTGGCGCTTGAAAAGAGTTTCGATGATGGCCGCGCGAGTAGATGGGCGACCGATACCGTTTTCTTTCATAGCGTCGCGAAGTTCGTCATCTTCGACAAGTTTACCAGCTGTTTCCATTGCACGAAGCAGAGTACCTTCGGTGTAATACTTAGGTGGTTGAGTTTGCTTCTTGAGCAAAGAAGGCTCGTGAGGACCACTTTCTCCTTCGGTAAATTCGGGCATAAAGTCGTTGGCGTCCTCGTCGGTTTTTTCTTCGGTGTTCTTGTCCTTGATATATAGTTCGCGCCATCCGTTCTTTAGGATTTGTCGACCAGTAGCTTTAAATTCGGTGTTGTTGATGTCGGCAAGAACGGTAGTAGACGCAAACTCGCAATCGGGATAGAATGCAGCGATGAATCGTCGTGCCACCAAGTCGTAGACAAGTTTCTCCTCGCGAGTGAGAGGCACTCGTTGAGGTTCTACATTGGTGGGTATGATAGCGTGGTGGTCGGTAACCTTAGAGTTATCGAACACTTTTTTGCTTTTCGGAATTTTGCCACCCTCAAGGATTGGTTTCACGAAGTTCATATAAGGAGTGAGCTTCTCGAGAATACCAGGCACTTTAGGGTAGATGTCGTCGCTAAGGAAAGTGGTGTCGACACGAGGGTAGGTGGTAACCTTCTTTTCGTAAAGCGACTGAATGTATTTGAGTGTTTCTTCGGCCGAGAATGCATATTTCTTGTTGCATTCCACTTGAAGAGATGTCAAGTCGAACAAACGAGGAGGAGCTTCTTTGCCTTTCTTGGTAGAAACGGATTTTATGGTGAGCAAAGAGTCCTTGATGCGTTCGATTACCTCGTTGGCTTCCTCTTCGCTTTTGTATCGTCCCTTGGTGGAATTGAAGGTGGTGTTGCGATAGAGGGTTTTGATTTCCCAATAGTCCTCAGGAACGAAATTGTCTATTTCGCGTTGGCGATTAACGATGAGCGCCAAAGTGGGAGTTTGCACTCGTCCTATCGATAGTACATTGCGATTCTGAGAGTACTTGAGAGTGTAGAGGCGAGTAGCATTCATGCCCAAAATCCAGTCGCCAATGGCTCGAGATAACCCAGCATAATATAGCGAGTCGAAATCGGCTTGAGGCTTAAGAGATTTGAATCCTTCGCGAATACTTTCGTCGGTAAGCGAAGAAATCCAAAGTCTTTGCACTGGTTTGTCGCACTTGGCTTTCTGCATCACCCAGCGTTGAATGAGTTCCCCTTCTTGCCCAGCATCACCGCAGTTGATGACATGAGTGGCTGTTTTGATGAGGGTTTCGATCACATTGAATTGTCGCTTGATGCCTTCGTCGTCGATGAGTTTGATACCAAAACGAGGTGGAATCATGGGTAATGCGCCAAGGCTCCACGCTTTCCAAAGATTGGTGTAGTCGTGGGGCTCTTTGAGTGTACAAAGGTGGCCGAATGTCCAAGTAACTTGGTATCCGTTCCCTTCGTAATATCCATTGTGACGATCGTTGGCGCCAAGAATAGATGCAATATCCTTAGCGACACTTGGTTTCTCAGTGATGCAAACTATCATTTATTTCGTTCTAATTGCTTAGCTTCGTCCCAAAGAATGTCCATTTCGGCAAGAGTCATTTCTTTGAGTTTGCGGCCTTGTTCTTTAGACTTAGCTTCGACATAATTGAAGCGGTTGATGAACTTTTGATTGGTTTTTTCGAGCGCATTTTCGGGGTTGACGCCATAGGTGCGCGCTACATTGACGATGCTGAAAAGAAGGTCGCCAAATTCTTTCTCCAAATCGGTAGCATTACCGCTTGTGATTTCTTGTTCTACTTCGTTGATTTCCTCTTTAACCTTAGCCCACACATCGGCAGGATTGTCCCAATCGAATCCTACATTGGAAGTCTTTTCTTGCACACGGAAAGCCTTGATAAGTGCAGGGAGAGTGGCAGGAACACCCGAAAGGACGGTTTTGTTGCCGTCTTTCTCTTTCATCTTGAGTTCTTCCCAGTTCTTTAGCACATCGTCGGTGCCATCGATGTGGGTATCGCCATAGACATGAGGGTGGCGGAAAATAAGTTTGTTGCGTAGGGCATCACACACATCGGCAATGTCGAAACGCTGTTGCTCGTCGGCAATTTTAGAGTAGAAAAGAACATGAAGCAGCACATCGCCAAGTTCTTTCTTGATGTCTTGCACATCGTCGCGAATGAGTGCGTCGGCAAGTTCGAGCATTTCTTCGACCGAATTAGGGCGAAGGCTTTCGTTGGTTTGTTTAGCGTCCCAAGGACATTTTACGCGTAAAGTATCGAGGACATCCAGCATTTTGCCGAATGCCTCGAGCTTATCTTGTTTAGTGTGTGACATTACAAATATTATTTTTTGCCTGCGTTAAGGAAATTGATGAATTTTTCTACATCTTCATCGTAGAAATAAGGACCTGAAAGTAATTCACCATTGTTGCCAATCACAGCATAATAAGGTTGAGAGTTGGCGTTGAACTTATAGCGTTGCAAGTAGCTCCAGCGGTCGCCATAGGTTTCAAGTTTTACTTGTCGGCCGTTTTCAACTACATAGATAGGTTCAGGAAGAGGGCGCTTGTCGTCGACCATAAGAGTGATGAATACGAAGTCCTTTTCAAGAATGTCCTTCACCTTAGTGTCGTTGAGTACAGCAGCTTCCATTTCGCGGCAGTTAACACAACCATAACCGGAGAAGTCAATGAATGCAGGTTTGCCTTGAGCTTGTGCAGCACGCATACCTTCGTCGAAATCTTCGTAGTGAGTCATACCTTCATCGTAAAGATTGAAATCTTGAGTGTACAATGGAGGGACGAAAGCACTTACGCTCTTAAGAGGAGCACCCCAAAGACCTGGAAGTAGGTAGATTGAGAATGCAAGCGAAATCATGGCAAGGAAGAAGCGGAACACGCCAATACCTTCGTTTTCGTCTTCGTGAGCGAAACGAATCTTGCCAAGTAGGTATAGTCCAAGAAGTGCGAAAATTACAACCCAAAGCGAAACGAATACTTCGCGGTCGAGAATTCCCCAACCATAAGCAAGGTCGGCAACCGATAAGAACTTAAGCGATAACGCAAGTTCGATGAAACCAAGAGTAACCTTAACAGTTGTCATCCAACCACCTGATTTAGGTACTTCCTTAAGCCAAGATGGGAAAATAGCGAAAAGAGTGAATGGGATGGCAAGCGCAAGCGCGAAACCAAACATACCTACAGCAGGACCAGTGTAGTTGCCCATGTTGGCAGCTTCAACAAGCAATGTACCGATGATAGGACCAGTGCAAGAGAATGATACAAGTGTGAGTGTGAACGCCATGAAGAAGATGCTCAATAGACCAGAAGTCTTTTCGGCATTTTCGTCCATTTTGTTAGCCCAAGAATCTGGAAGCTTGATGTCGAATGCACCAAAGAATGATATAGCAAATACAACAAGCATCAAGAAGAAGATGATGTTGAAAATAGCGTTAGTAGACAATGCGTTGAGCGCACTTGCACCAAAGATTGCAGTTACTGCCAAACCAAGTACAAGGTAGATGACGATGATAGACATACCGTATAGCAACGCATTAGTGATAGCTTTGCTACGAGAACCACTCTTCTTCAAGAAGAAGCTCACTGTGAGAGGAATCATAGGCCATACACAAGGAGTGAGAAGCGCAAGAAGACCTCCGATAAAGCCACCTACGAAAATAAGCCAAGAAGACAATCCCGAAATAGAAGCTTCGTTCTTGATTTCGCCAGTATTTTCAGGTAGGGTAACCGGAGCCCAAAGTTGGTCGCTGTTGGCTGTTGGAGTGTTGATGTTGGCAGCAGCATTAGCGTCGCTGATAAGCATAGGCTCATTAGCATCGCCCTTGATAAATTCGATAGGTTCCTTTGTGGGAGGTTGGCAAGTTTCGTCGTTGCACACCATATACTTTATGCTACCTATGATTTTGTAGTGGTCTTTGTCGGCAATTTTAAATTTTTGAGTTAGAACCACTTCGTTTTCCCACCAATTGAGTTTCATACCCATCACATCGTCAAATTGTTCGTGAGGAGGGCGATTAGGGGTAAGAGGTCCGTCAAGTTCTACACCTTCGAGAACATCCCATATACCAGTAGTAGCTTGAATGCCACTTTCGGCTGGGATTTCGGTGCCATACATGTGCCAACCAGCATCAATCTTGGCTGAAAAAGTCATTTCACCAGTGTTCTCACCAGTGATTTCGATAGAATTAACCCAAGTTACAGGGTTGATGATTTGTGCTGAGGCCGAAAAAATGCCAATCAGCATTGTAAGTAAAAGAAATGATAATTTCTTAGTCATAATTTTATAGTAAATTTAACGATTATATCAATTTCTCTGCAAAATTACTGCCTATTATTAATAGACGAACTAAATTGAAGCACAAAAATACTTAAAATTCCGTTAATTTACTCTATCTTTACACAGATATTGGCTTATGACGCGCAAAATAGGAATTTTATTTTTATCTTTGCGTGATTATTTAGAATGTGATGATAAAAAGAGTAGTTGCCGATGAGGTGTTGCAGCAATTGAAGCTGATGCTTATGGCTGCGCAAAAAATAGTGATTACTTGCCATGTGTCGCCTGATGGAGATGCAGTGGGGTCATCGCTATGCTTGATGCATGTGTTGCGCAAATTGGGAAAACAAGCAACAGTGATTACTCCCGATATGTTGCCACCATCGCTTACATTCCTTCCAGGAGTGAAGGATATAGTAGTGTATACTCGTCAGGAATTGATGGCAAAGCACTTTGTGAATGAAGCCGACTTGATAGTGTGCCTTGACTTTAATGCACCATATAGAGTGGATAGATTTGCACCAGTGTTGACAGCTGCAAAAGCTAAGAAAGTGCTAATAGATCATCATCTTGACCCAGAACCATTTGCCGATTTGCAAATATCGTTCCCTGAAATGTCGTCGACATGTGAATTGCTTTATCATGTGATTTACTTCATGGGAATGAAGCGATATATGAGCCGTTGGAGCGCAACTTGTTTGTATACAGGAATGATGACCGATACGGGCAATTTTACATATAATTCGAATAATCCCGATTTGTATGTGATAATTTCGGAATTGCTTAAGTGGGGTATTGATAAGGAACACATTTATAATGTGGTGATGAATACCAATTCGGAAAATCGTTTGCGCTTGCTTGGCTATGCCTTGAGTGAGAAGATGGAAGTGTTCCCTGAAGTGGGAGGCGCGCTCATTACACTCGACCACGATGAATTGGTGAAATATCACTATCAACGAGGCGATACAGAAAGTCTTGTGAATCGTCCATTGACAATACCTGGAGTGTGTTGGTCGATATTTTTACGTGATGATCAAGAGTATATAAAGGTGTCGACGCGTTCGGCTGGCGATTTCGCGGTGAATGTGTGGTGCGAAAAGTATTTTTGCGGAGGCGGTCATAAAAATGCTGCTGGAGGCGAGTTCAGAGGCACAATGGACGAATGTAAGGCAATTGTGTATGATATAGTTGAGCTATTGAAGAAAGAGAAAGAAAATAAAAACGAAAAATAAAGATATAATAACAGAATAAAAGATGAAACTTAGATTGTTATCAATATTAATGGGTGGCGTAGCAGTGCTTTCATTGGTTTCGTGTGAAAACAAAGAGAATTACGCCGATTTGTTAAGAGAAGAAAGAAGAGCGTGCAATTCATACCTTGCGGGTTATGAAATCGTTGATGAAGTTCCTGCTGATACAGTGTTTGAGGTGGGGCCAGATGCACCATTCTATAGAATAGATCCAGAAGGAAATGTGTATATGCAAGTGCTTGTAGCAGGTGATAAGTCAAAGCGACCAGTTGATAATCAACCTGTGTATTTCCGTTTTATGCGTTTGGATTTGGGCTATCTATATACAGATGGCGAAGAATATTGGGAAGGAAATGCTGAAAACATGTTGGCCGATCCAACTCAATTCCTATATAATAATTACACAGTTTCATCATCTTCTATGTATGGCTATGGTATTCAAATGCCATTGGCATTGATAGGCTTGGGCGGTGATGGTCAATATCCAACAAAGGTGAACTTGCTTGTTAAGTCACAATATGGTTTTACTGATGAAATATCAGAAGTGGTGCCATATCTTTACACAATTTCATACTATCCAAGTATGATAGGTGGAGGAAGTGAGGACTAAATAAAGACATAATTACAAAAACTAACAACATAAAAGTATCTATTACAATGTCACTTATTAAATCTATCTCGGGAATTCGTGGTACGATAGGTGGAGCAGCAGGCGATGGATTGACTCCGCTTGATATCGTGAAATTTACATCGGCTTATGCGATGTTCATTCGTAAAACAACAACAAAGACATCAAATGTAATTGTTGTGGGTCGTGATGCTCGTATTTCGGGCGAAATGGTGAACGATATCGTTGAAGGAACATTGGTGGGCTGTGGTTTTGATGTTGTAAACATCGGCATGGCATCAACACCAACAACAGAAATTGCAGTAGTGGAAGAAGATGCTTGTGGTGGTATCATTATCACTGCATCACACAATCCAAAGCAATGGAATGCATTGAAGCTTCTTAATGAAAACGGAGAGTTCTTGAACGATGCTCAAGGTAAGGAAGTGCTTCGCCTTGCTCAAAATGATGAGTATAATTATGCTGATATCGATAGAATCGGTAAAGTGTATACTAATACAACATATGCTCGTCACCACATTAACAAAATTCTTGATCTTGATCTTGTTGATGTTGAAGCAATTAAGAACGCAAACTTTACAGTAGCAGTAGATGCTGTGAACTCAATCGGTGGTGTAATTATTCCTGAATTGCTTCGTCGTCTAGGTGTTAAGAATGTAATAGAGCTATACTGTGCGCCAACAGGAAACTTCGGTCACACACCAGAACCAGTACCAGAAAACCTTACAGATATTTCAACACTTATGAAAGAAGGTAAGGCTGATGTTGGTTTCGTAGTAGACCCTGATGTTGACCGTCTTGCAATCGTAATGGAAAATGGTGAGTTCTTCGTAGAAGAATATACACTTGTAGCAATTGCTGATTATGTACTATCACGCACTCCAGGTTCAACAGTTTCAAACCTTTCATCATCTCGTGCGCTTGCTGATGTAACTAAGAACTATAATTGCAGCTATTCAGCTTCGGCAGTAGGTGAAGTGAATGTAACAACTGAAATGAAGCGTACAAACGCTGTGATCGGTGGTGAAGGTAATGGTGGTGTAATCTATCCACCTGCACACTATGGTCGTGATGCTCTTGTGGGTGTTGCATTGTTCTTGACTCACTTGGCTAAGAGCGGTAAGAAGGTGAGCGAACTTAAGGCAGGTTATCCTCAATATAGCATTTCAAAGAATAAGATTGAACTTACTCCAGATATTGATGTGGATGCAATTCTTGAAGCATTGAAGGTGAAATTTGAAAAGGAAAAGATCACCGATATCGATGGTGTTAAGATCGATTTCAAGGAAAGCTGGGTACATTTGCGCAAGAGTAATACTGAACCAATTATTCGTATCGTAGCTGAAGCTCACACAATGGCTGAAGCTGAAACACTCGTTGAAGATATTAAGGCAGTGATTCGTTCATTGTCATAAAGAATAAATCTTAAATTTAAGAATGGAGATGGATTTCGTTAAATCTATCTCCATTTTTTGTGGTTTTAGTAAAAAATACACAAATAGGGTGGAAAAAATAGTGATATTTTGCGCATTTTATCAAGTTATTGTTTAACTTTGAGAGTTAAATTGCCGTTAAAAGTAGTGTGTGGTAATGGAGGCATACGAAATGTTATTATTAAGGCAATATAAATAGTTAAAAATTAAAGAAAAAGGATATAAAAATGATTAAGAAATTCTTTACTGGTGTATTGAGCTCGTTTGTTGGAGCTTGGTTGGCACTGTTTGTATTTAGTGTATCAAGTGTGATATTGAGTTTTGCTTTCTTGGGCGCATTTGCAGGAAGTACATCGGTGTCGACAAATGGAGTGCAAGAAAAGTCGGTATTGTATTTAAATATGGCAAGCTCATTTTCAGAACGCAGCAATCCAGATGAGGCCTTGATGTCAATTCTTGGCGAAAATGAAAATATGTCGATGAGTAGCCTTGAAACAGTGCTAAAAGCATTGCGCGTGGCAAAAGATAATAAGAAGATTGAAGGTGTATTTATAGAATGTAATGGAACTTCAGCAGGTACAGCAACATTGAGCGAAATACGCCGTGCATTGAAAGAATTTAAGGAAAGCGGTAAGTGGGTGATTGCTTACGGAAATAGCGGAATTACACAAGGCGACTATTATGTAGCATCGATGGCCGATTCTATTATTCTTAATCCAGTGGGTTCGGTAGATATTCATGGTCTAAGCTCATCAATCCCATTCTTTAAGAATTTGCTTGATAAGGTGGGCGTAGAAATGCAAGTGTTGCGTGTGGGAACATTCAAGAGCGCCGTAGAACCTTATGTTGAAACAGAGGCGAGTGAAGCCAATAGAACAGCAACCCAAGCATATATAACATCATTGTGGGGTGAATTGACTAAGGAAATATCAGAATCGCGCGGTATGTCGGTTGAACGCCTTAATGAAATGGCTGATAGCTTGATGTTGACACAACCAGTGGGCTACTTGCTCGAAAATAAAATCATTGATGGCTTGAGCTATCGTTTTGACCTAATAGATCGCATGAAGGATAGAACAGGCGTGAATGCAAGCGATGATTTGCGTTTGGTGAGCCCTGAAGATGTAGCAGCACTTGAAGTACCAACTTTAGGTATGGATAAAGTGGCTGTGGTGTATGCTGTGGGTGAAATCGATGGCAATGGCGAAGGCGTGAACTCAGAAGAATTGGTAAAGGATATTATCAAAATTTCAAAAGATAATTCAATAAAGGCATTGGTGCTTCGTGTGAATTCACCTGGAGGTAGTGCTTATGGCTCAGAACAAATATGGGCAGCACTTGAAGAAGTAAAGAAGGCCGGCAAACCGTTTGCTGTGTCGATGGGTGATCTTGCAGCTTCGGGAGGTTATTATATCTCTTGTGGTGCCGATCGTATCTATGCTGAGCCAACAACAATCACTGGTTCTATTGGTATTTTTGGTATGATACCTTGCTTTAAGGAATTGATGAATGATAAGTTGGGCGTAAACTTGTCGGTTATCAACACAAATAAAAATGGTAATTTCATAAGTCTTACATCACCTATGACAGAAGAACAACGCGCAGCAATGCAAAAGATGATTAGTCAAGGTTACGAATTGTTTACTACTCGTTGCGCCGAAGGTCGTGGAATGGAACTTGATGCATTGAAGAAAATTGCTGAAGGTCGTGTGTGGGATGGTGTTACAGCTAAAGAAATAGGTCTTGTAGATGAATTCGGTAACCTTGCTGATGCCGTAGATTATGTGGTAGAACAAGCAAAGGTGGGCGAATACACAGTAGAAGTGTACCCAGTGCAAGAACCTTCATTTATGCGCTACTTGAAAGGCACTGTGAAGGCAAGTGTAAACGAAATGATAGGAATAGAAACTTCAGGATTGTATAAGTATCAAAGTGTTGCCAATGATATATTGTCGCGCGACCATATACAATGCTTGATGGAGCCTATCGAAATAAGATAAACAGAGAGAAGACGAATATTATTTAAAGATATATATCATTGAAAAATGGCATCTAAATTTCAAAAAGTATTGGCTAAGGTGATACTCACTCCATGTTCCTATATTTACAAAGGAATAGTGGTGGTGAGAAATCTTATGTTTAATGCTGGGCTGTTGAAGCAGCGCGAATTTGATGTGCCAGTGGTAGTGGTGGGCAATCTTGCTGTGGGAGGCACAGGCAAGACGCCACACACCGAATATATAGTGAGTCGTTTGCTAACTCACTATAAGATAGCAGTGCTGAGTCGCGGTTATAAGCGAAAGACATCGGGATTTGTGCAAGCTACGCCATCGTTGTCGTCGTATGATTTGGGCGATGAGCCATATCAAATATATCGTAAATATGGTTCGAGCATAGATGTAGCCGTGTGCGAAAAACGAGTGGTGGGAATCGAGAAAATGCTCGAAATTAATCCCGAAATTAACTTGTTTGTGCTTGATGATGCCTATCAGCACCGATATGTTAAACCACGATTGTCGATATTGCTTACCGATTATCGCAAATTACCATGTGATGATAAAATGCTTCCATTGGGAACATTGCGAGAACCATTTGATGGAATAAATAGAGCAGATATAGTGGTGGTGACAAAGTGTCCCACTGATATGAAACCTATTGATCGTAATGTGGTTCGCAAGAAACTGGCTCTTGAGAAATGGCAGAAGCTGTTGTTCTCGACCTATAAATATAAGGACTTGTTGCCTGTGTTTAGTGGGGTTGATGTGATGAGAGCGCCCAATTTGAACTGGCTTAGTGCAGAGGACTCGATACTTATGATTACTGGCATAGCAAATCATAAACCTATGGCGAAATATTTGCGCCAATTCCAGGCTCGAGTACAGGTGGTACATTTTACCGATCATCACGATTATAGTCGAGAAGATTTGGTCTTCATAAAGAAGAAATTTGAAGCGATGAAGGGTAAGAATAAGTACATTATAACAACCGAAAAAGATGCTGTGCGTCTCATTAATAATGCTTATTTCCCTCACTCTTTGCGCGAGCACATGTTCTATTTGCCAATCGAAGTGGTGTTCTTGCAAGGAGAAGAAGATGAGGACTTGATAAATATTATCGCCACTAAAATTGCGAAGAAAAAAGAGAATTTAATGTAAATATAAAAACAATAAATAATAAGACGATTATGGATAAAGAAATGTTGGATTTGATTAAGCAAACAGCGAGATTTATTGAAGATAAAGTGAAAGATATGCCAAAGACAGCCATTATTCTTGGTACAGGTCTTGGTGAACTTGTAAATCACATCGATATAACAGATGAGTTGCCATACGAAGAAATCCCTAACTTCCCAGTATCGACAGTGGAAGGTCATAGCGGAAAACTTATCTTTGGTCAACTTGGAAATAAGCGCATTATGGCTATGAAGGGTCGTTTCCACTTCTATGAAGGCTATAATATGCAATTGGTTACATTCCCTGTGCGCGTGATGAAAGAGCTTGGTATTACAACTCTATTCGTGTCAAATGCAGCAGGTGGTATGAATCCTGAATTTAAGATTGGTGACTTGATGATTATCAACGACCACATCAACCTATTCCCAGAACACCCACTTCGTGGTAAGAACTTTGATGAACTTGGACCTCGTTTCCCAGATATGAGCGAACCATATTCATGGGAACTTATTGCTGATGCTAAGAAGGTGGCTGCAGAAAATGGTATTCGCCTTGTAGAAGGTGTGTATGTGGGTACTCAAGGTCCTACATTCGAAACTCCAGCAGAATATCGCTACTTCCACCGTATAGGTGGTGATGCTGTGGGTATGAGTACAGTTCCTGAAGTGATTGTAGCTCGTCACAGTGGTATTCGTTGCTTCGGTATGTCGGTAATTACTGACCTTGGCGTGGAAGGAATCGTAGAAAAGGTGTCGCACGAAGAAGTGCAAAAGGCTGCTGCAGCTGCTGAACCAAAGATGACTTTCATCATGAAGGAACTTATCAACAAATTTGAGGAATAAATAAAAGCATGAACATAAACGAACAGGAAACTGAAATATCTTCTCTTGGTGAATTTGGACTTATTGACCGATTGACTAAGGATATTGAATTGGTGAATGAATCGACAGTGAAAGGTGTGGGCGATGATTGCGCTGTGTTGAGATATGGCGAAAAAGAAACCCTCGTTACCACCGATTTGCTTCTTGAAGGCATTCATTTCGACTTGACATATACACCATTGAAGCATCTTGGATATAAGGTGGCTGTGGTGAATTTCTCGGATGTGTATGCAATGAATGGAACACCTCGCCAACTAACTGTGTCGATAGGTGTGTCGAAGCGTTTCACTGTGGAGCACATCGAGGCATTGTATTCGGGTATTCGCCTTGCGTGCGAGATTTACGGAGTAGATCTTGTGGGTGGTGATACATCGGCATCGGTAACAGGGCTGATTATTAGTGCTACATGTGTGGGTGAGGCTGAAAAAGGCAAGGTTGTGTATCGCAACGGAGCAAAAGATACCGATTTGATATGCGTGAGTGGTGATCTTGGTTCGGCTTATATGGGACTACAGTTGCTTGAACGCGAACGTTCGGTGTCGAAAGATTCGCAAGATGAATTTCACCCAGCATTTGAGGGAAGAGAATATCTTCTTGAACGCCAGTTGAAGCCGGAGGCTCGTCGTGATATTGTGGAAGCTCTTGCTAAGGCTGGAGTGGTGCCAACTGCGATGATGGATGTGAGCGACGGATTGTCGTCGGAACTAATGCACATCTGCAAACAAAGCAATACTGGTTGTCGCATATATGAAGAGCGTATTCCTATTGATTACCAAACTGCAGTGATGGCCGAAGAATTCAATATGAACCTTGTTACAGCAGCGTTGAATGGTGGAGAGGACTATGAATTGCTATTCACAGTTCCATTGACCGATCACGAAAAGGTGGCAGCAATGGAAGGTGTGAAAATTATAGGTCGTATCACTAAGCCAGAACTTGGATTGTATATGGAAACTCGCGATGGCGCCGAATTGCAACTAAGAGCGCAAGGTTGGCAAGCTTTCGAACAAGAAGAAGAGTAAAGTATCAATACTGAATAATCAAAGCGGCATAAGGAACTTTTAAATGGTTTCTTGTGCCGTTTTTTTGTGGGTTGATTAGAAACAGAAAAGGAGCTATGTCAAAAAGATACAGCTCCTTAGTGTTATCCCAATGCAGAAAATAGGCATTGAGATGGTTGTCATTTCGCTTTTATGTTACTTTTTAGCGAATGACTTGTGCAAATCTTGAGATATATTGATGATGAAATCGCCCATGCGTTCCAATTCGTTGACAATATCGATGTAATAAACACTTGCTTGATAGCTCTTTCCACCATTTTCTAATGCTTCAATTTCAGCATCACGAAGGTTGTTTCTTAATGTGTTAATATACTCTTCAGCTTGGTAAGCATTTGAAATATCAGTAAGAGTTCCGTTGTGAGCGGCTTCAAGATTTTCAATCATAACAGAATAAGCAGCATCGACAGCGTTAGCAATCTTTTCGATTTCGCTGATAGCTGTAGCATCGAAAGTCTTGTTGTGGTTATTTCTACGAGATAGGATGCGGCTGATAGCTTCGCCTGAATCGCCAAGTGACTCCAATTCACCGATAATCTTGTACATGGCTTTAATCTTAATAGAAGTAGCCTCGCTGATGTCGCCAGTAGAAAGTGCATTTAGGAATGTAGCGATTTCGTATTCGATCTTGTCGGAAATATCTTCATATTTTACCAACTTGTTGCGCAATACCTCAAATTTTTCGGCGTCGGTTTCGCTGATAGCACTTTTTGCATAACCAAGACCGTTTCTTGAGATTTGAGCAAAGTGAATGATTTCACTGAAAGCTTGTTCGGAAGCAAGCTCTGGTGTAGCCACTGAACCTGCTGAAATGTATTTGAGACGGTAAGTTTCGGTTTCTTGATTTTTAGGAGTCTTGATGATCCAAATAACAGCTTTCTCGATGAACTTAACAAACCAAATAAGAATGAAAGTGTTGATTGTGTTGAACAATGTGTGCAACATAGAAAGTCCGTATAGAGCGGCTGTGCCATGAGCAGAAGTAGGATTGTCAACACTAAAACCTTCATTGGCAGGATTAGGAAGGCCAAAAGATTCGATTAATAGTCCTACAAGAGCAAGGAATGGCTTAAATAGTATTAGTGCCCACACAACGCCAAAGACATTGAACAGTGTGTGTGACATGGCTGCACGCTTTGCTTGTGTGTTTCCCACAGATGCAGCAATGTTGGCTGTGATAGTAGTACCAATATTTTCACCTAACACCATCGCACATGCCATATCGAATGGAATCCATCCCATGCTTAGCATGATAAGTGTGATTGCCATTGTGGCCGATGATGATTGAAGTACAAGAGTTAGAATTGTACCGAATCCTAAGAAGATAAGAACCGAACTAAATCCTTGGTTTGCCCAATTCTTTACGAATTCGAGAACTTGAGGCGTCTCATTCAAATCAGGCACTGATTCCTTCATGAACGAAAGTCCCAAAAATAGAAGACAGAAACCAACGATGATTTCACCTATGTTTTGACGCTTGTTTCTTTTTGAGTTAGAGAAAAGAAATCCTAATGCCATCAAAGGAATAGCAAGAATAGAGATGTCGGCTTTAAAACCAAGCCAAGATACAAGCCATGCGGTAACAGTGGTACCGATATTAGCACCCATAATAACTCCAATAGCTTGTGCAAGTGTAAGGATACCAGCATTAACAAAGCTTACAACCATAACGGTTGTTGCCGATGATGACTGAATAATAGATGTGATTCCAAGTCCAGTTATAACACCTTTAAATGGTGTTGATGTCATTGCTGATAGAAAACTTCTTAATTTGTCTCCCGAAGCTTTCTGAAGTCCAGAACTCATTAAGTTCATGCCATATAGGAACATTCCTAAAGCTCCTAATAGCGTAAAGATTTGAATTATTTCCATATATTAAATAAGTTGATTTGATACTAAATAAAAATTGTATGCGATGAAACATGCAATCATCAATATTCCGCTCATGCGACCAATTTTGCCTCTGAGTCCTATGATTAAAGGCAATATTGCAGCTGCTATCATTACGAGATAGTCGATAAGAGTGATGTCGGATGATGTGAGCGACATTACTTGTGAACTAACTCCCAAAATGAGTGTGATATTAAAAATGTTTGATCCTATTATATTTCCAAGGGCCATGCTTGTGTTTTTCTTTACAGCTGCAACAACTGATGCTGCTAATTCGGGAAGTGATGTTCCGCATGCGATAAGTGTTAATGAGATGAAGGCATCGCTTACACTGAATGATTTTGCAATAAGCACTGCATTATCAATAAATATGTCGCAACTGGTTATAAGCAAAGCAAGACCACCCACAACTTTTATGGTTGAAATCCATAAAGGACTTGTCTTTTCGTTCTCTTCGTTAGTAGGAGTAAAGTTCTTCTTGTCACGAGCAAAAGAATACCACATAAAAACTGCAAAGCATACAAGAAGAATTAAGCCATCTATACTACTTAGTGAAGTCTCAGCACCACTAAAGAAATTGAATGAAAGAATAGTTAGTAGAATAGATACACCAATACATAAAGGTAGTTCAAATTTTAGATTTTTGCGATCGACCGCAATGGGGAAAAATAGTGCAGTAAGTCCTAAAATGCCCAATACATTGAAAATGTTAGACCCAACAACATTGCCTATTGCAACATCTGAATTACCATTGAGGGCCCCTAAAAAACTTACTATGAATTCGGGCATAGATGTGCCAACTCCCACAATTGCAGCACCGATAACAAAGTCAGAAACTTTATATTTTCGAGCAATAGATACCGCGCCTGCAACCAAGAAATCTGCACCAAATACAATACCTACTAAAGAAGCTAGGAGAGTAATATATTCCATCTTAACTTAATGAATTATCATATTAGCATTTATAATATATTGTTATAGTTTACTTGCATATATAACAAGTGTGGCGGCATTTTTCTAAAAAGGAGAAAAATGTCGCTAATTAATATATTATGTAATAGGCTAAATGATAAGTTTGCCAAATCTAATCAATCGGTGAATAGGTTTGGTAAACGATACATGAGTGTTAGATGATTTTTTTTGAATGAAATTGTTAATGCTAGCATTAGGTGCATTGCTATCTTTGATGAAATCAAAGTTAGTCTTGTGAGTGTTACTCGTCCTTTTGCGAGTGCTTTGCAGACGATTGGTTCTTGCACTTAAAAAATTGCATTGAAGATCAGAATCGAAATAATGCGTGAAAGAATCTATGTGCTGAGTATCTATTTTAGATAATAAATGAGTGGCTTGATTCTCTGCTGTAGAAGCAGAATCAAACTTTTCAGCGAAAACAGTAAATGCTACTGCTGCAAATATGATAGGAATAAGAATCCTTAATAGATGTTTCACGATTTAGAAATATAATTCTATTTCAAATGCAAAGTTAGAATTTTTTTTGATATGAAATATTGTTGTGATGAGAAATATTTAAAATAGTTTTAGGGTTGGTTTGGGGAATAAAAAAAAGCAGATACAAATTGTATCTGCTTTGCGGAGAGAGAGGCTCTCGAACCTACACTTTCAAGAAATATCATAAAATTGCAAATCACTGATAATCATATACTATCTAAAGTGCAGAGTAAATCTAAATCTTTCTGAATATCTTTTGCTATTCCAAATATTGGGTGTATATTTGGGTGT
>JAEIGA010000169.1_pt1 | contig 89844 bp, 34 predicted proteins | sample 9270691 | NCBI WGS metagenome assembly JAEIGA01 (sample SAMN17057246, study PRJNA624740) | gut metagenome | biome: biome; isolation source: fecal sample | host: Bos grunniens | place: China: Xizang | collected 2019 | reverse complement strand
TGTCATAACCGATAAGAATGTTATCATAAAGGATAAGCGAGTTCTTTCCGGCTGTGAGAATATGCCTTTCTATATAGGAAAGAAAATGTCGGTGTGACAATTGCGACGGAAGCTCAAAAAAATGGCAAAATAACTTTTGAAAGGTCAATTTTGGTAGATATATGAAAAAAATACTTTTTGTAGGCGCAGAGGTCATGCCCTTTGCGGCAACGGGTGGACTTGGAGACGTTATGGGCTCTCTCCCTGCCGCTATTAAGGCAAAAGAAAAGGAAACCGTTGACGTAAGAGTAGTGCTTCCTCTCTACGGTGCGGTAAGCGATGCTTGGCGTTCCATGATGAAGGACGAGGCGGTGTTCAACGTCAGACTTTCCTGGCGAAAGATATATTGCGGAGTCAAGAGTCTTGTCAAGGACGGCGTCACTTACTACTTTATAGATAACGAGTATTATTTCAAGAGAGGCGCGCTTTACGGCTTCTTTGACGACGGCGAGAGATATGCGTATTTTTGCAAGGCTGTTATGGAAATGCTCGTTCACATCGGATTTTATCCCGATATATTGCACGCGAACGACTGGCAGGCCGCTATGACTGTGGTATACTTAAACACTAAATACCGCTATATAGACGGATTTGACAAAACAAAGAGTGTGTATACCATACACAACATAGAGTATCAGGGACAGTACGATTTCTCAATACTTAGCGATGTATTTGATCTCGGTCCTGAGCACTATGCGCTTATGCGGTATGACGAATGTATGAATCTTACCAAGGCGGCGGTAGAGTGCGCAGACAGAGTTTCCACCGTCAGCCCCAGATATGCGGAGGAGATAAAAACTCCCGAATATTCGCACGGACTCTACCACGTTCTTTATAGAAATGAGAACAAACTCTGCGGAATACTCAACGGTATCGATTACGATTATTACAATCCGTCAAAGGATACCGTGCTTTCCAAGAATTACGACAGAAGAAATCTTGTAAGCGGCAAGGCAGAGAATAAGCTTGCCCTTCAGCGTGAGTACGGACTTCCCGAAAGGGCAGACGTTCCTATGCTTGCTATAATATCAAGGCTTGCAACTCATAAGGGACTTGACCTTGTCGAGTCTATAGCGTATGACCTTGTAAGAAATAACGATATTCAGTTCGTTATTCTCGGTAAGGGGGAGCCAAGATATGAGAATTTCTTCCGCGAGCTTGAAAGAGCATATCCCGATAAGGTGAGAGCTCTACTAACGTATGACAGAGATCTGTCCAAGAAGATATACGCGGCGTGTGATATATTCGTTATGCCGTCCAAGAGCGAGCCCTGCGGTCTGTCTCAAATGATAGCCTCGCGTTACGGCGCTGTTCCCGTAGTAAGAGAAACGGGTGGACTCGCGGATTCCATAAAGGGATACTGGGTAGACAACGGCGAGATCAAGGGCAATGGCTTCACATTTGCAAATTATTCTGCAGACGAGCTTTGGGACCGAATACACGCGGCTCTGGCTCTTTATTGGGATAAGCCCCAGCACAAGAAGTTTATTTCCAAGATAGCGGGCACGGATTTCTCGTGGTCGGTATCTGCGGAGAAATATATGCAAATGTACGATTCTATTTAAGCAATAACACGAAAGGCACTATACCGAAATGAACGATAAAAACATCAAACCAAACAACGTAAAGGAAAACATTGAGACAAAGCTGTCAAGATATTTCGGCTGCACGGCAGCGGAGGCATCCAAGGAGCAGATGTACAAGGCGGTCGCTATGACTGTCAGAGACATGCTTACCGAGCAGAGAGGAGAGTTTAAGAAAGAGGTCAATAAAGAGGGAGCAAAGAGAATATATTACATGTGTATGGAGTTCCTTCTTGGCCGTTCTCTAAAGACCAATATTTGCAATCTTGGACTTGGTGAGGAGTACGGCGAGGCACTTTCAAAGCTCGGCTTTGATCTCAATGAGCTTTATGAATGTGAGCCTGACGCAGGACTTGGAAACGGCGGACTTGGACGTCTGGCTGCCTGCTTTATGGACTCTCTCTCGTCTCTTGACTATCCTGCGACGGGATTCTCAATATGCTACGAGTACGGTCTTTTCAAGCAGATGATAGTCGACGGCATGCAGGTCGAGCTTCCTGACGTTTGGTTGCCCGGTGGAGAGGTGTGGCTCGTTCCGAGAACCGATCGAACCTTTGTTGTACGCTTTGGCGGTCACGTAAAGGAAAAGTGGGAGAATAACCACCTGACGATAATTTACGAGGGCGCAGAGGAGATAGAGGCTGTTCCGTACGATATGATGATATCGGGTGCGGACAGTAAGGCGGTAAGCCAGCTCAGACTTTGGAAGGCGAGAAATATCCAAAATTTCAATATGGGACTTTTCACTCAGGGACAGTATGCAAAGGCGCTTGAGGAGAGCACAAATGCGGAGACTATCTCCAAGGTGCTCTATCCCTCTGATAATCATACCGAGGGTAAGCTTCTTCGTCTTTCCCAGCAGTACTTCCTTGTATCAGCATCGGTGCAGAGCATAATACGAGATCATATGGCAGTCTACGGAACTCTTGACAATCTTGAGGATAAGGTAGCTATCCATATAAATGACACTCACCCCGCACTCTGTATTCCCGAGCTTATGAGAATACTCGTTGACGATTATTTCTATTCTTGGGAAACTGCTTGGGATAAGGTCATAAAGATATGCTCTTATACTAACCACACTGTAATGCCAGAGGCACTTGAGACTTGGAATGAGGATCTTTTCCGTCTAAAGCTCCCCAGAATATACGATATAGTCAAGGAAATAAACGAAAGATTCTGCCGTGAGGCTTGGACGGCTTTTCCAGGCAACTGGCAGAGAATAAGTAAGATGAGCATCGTGGGCTACGGCGCAGTCAGAATGGCTAATCTGTCGGTAATAGGCTCTCATTCTATAAACGGAGTATCCAAGCTGCATTCGGATATTCTGACGGAGACTATCTTCAAGGATTTCTACAAGATGTATCCCGAGAGATTTGCAAACGTTACAAACGGAATAGCTCACCGTCGTTGGCTCTGCTACTCCAACCCCAAGCTTGCGGGTCTGCTTGACGATTGCATAGGTACAGGATTCAGACACAACCCTGTTGAGCTTGCCGAGTTTGCAAAATTTGCCGATGATAAGGCAGTGCTCGAAAGAGTAAGATCTATAAAGCACGACAACAAGATAGCCTTTGCCAATCATCTTTACGCCAAGACGGGCAAGATGATAGATACTCACTCTGTCTTTGACGTGCAGATAAAGAGACTTCACGAGTACAAGAGACAGCTTCTCAACGTGCTCAACATTATAGACATATATCTCGATCTTAAGGACGACCCCGATATGGATATCCAGCCCCAGACCTTCATATTTGGAGCAAAGGCGGCGCCCGGATATCAGATGGCAAAGAGAATAATACAGCTTATCTGTATGATATCCAAGGATATTGACAGAAATCCCAAGATCAAGGAAAAGCTCAACGTTGTATTCATTGAGAACTATGACGTGAGCACTGCCGAGATACTCATTCCTTCCGCGGATGTGAGTGAGCAGATATCTCTCGCAGGTAAAGAGGCGAGTGGAACGGGCTGTATGAAGCTCATGATAAACGGAGCTATCACAATAGGAACACTTGACGGAGCAAACGTCGAGATGCTTGATGCGGTAGGAAGTGAGAATATGTATATATTCGGTCTCAAGAGTAACGAGGTAGAGCAGATGTGGTTGCGCGGTTATCGCTCGGCAGAGTTCTACTCAAACAATGAGAGACTTAAGAGAATAGTAAACTTCTTGGCAATAGGCTTTGCGGGCGAATCCTTTGCGGATATCGCTACGTACCTGCTAACAGGCCACGGAGTTGCAGATCCTTATATGTGTCTTGCGGACTTCGAGTCCTATAGACTCACCCACGAGGAGATGCTTGAGGCGTATTCTAACAGAGAAAAGTGGACTCGTATGTCACTTCTCAATACCGCGGCATCGGGATTCTTCGCGGCAGACAGATCTATCAAGGAATACGCGGATAAGTTCTGGAATCTTAAACCCGTTCATTAATAATAAATCTGAAAGAGGGGCAGAAAATGCTGCCCCTCTTTAGAAAATTTAAAAGAAAGCGAAATAGAAATGCTCCCAAAGCTTTTTTCACAAATAGACAAGGAATGCGAGATAAGAATAAATAAATTTCTGAAAACCGAGGACGTGTCCGCTCTCGGCGCTTTTGCGCGCGGAGATGTTATAGATATTGAGATCGCGGTCGCGAGCCGACTTGGCGCGTGCGGCGTAGTATGTAGGATCAAGATGGACGGCGGCGCGGATAGAGACATTCCTTTGGAGCTTGTCCGCGCTGACGAGATCTTTGACATTTATTCATTCTCACTTGATACCGCCGAACTGTGCGGAGAGCGAAACAGCGGACTTTTTTACTATGAATTTCTTTTCCTGCGCGGTCTTAATACCTTGTTTACGAGCACGAATAACAACAAGGACTTTTTAGTAGAGGAAAAAGAGGGCAGGAGATTCCGCTTGCTCGTTCATTCGAGTGATTACCGTACGCCAGAGAGCTTTGGCAGAGGGGTAATGTATCAAATATTTACCGATCGCTTTTTTAAGGGCGAGGGAGAACGGGTGATAAATCTTCCTGTGCGTGAGGACGCACAGTTAAATCCTGATTGGGATCATGGCATACCTCAATATTCCGCGTATTCGGGCGCGCCTCTTAAGAACAATATGTTTTTTGGGGGAAATCTCTGGGGAATTGCTGAAAAGCTTGATTACCTTGAATCTCTTGGAGTGACGTATATATATCTCTGTCCCATTTTCGAGGCATATTCAAATCATAAATACGACACAGCCGATTATACGCGCGTTGACGAGATGTTCGGTGGAGACGAGGCACTTGACAATCTGATATCTGAGGCAAAATCGCGCGGAATAGGCATAATTCTTGACGGAGTATTCAATCACACGGGAGACGATAGCGTATATTTCAACAAATACAGAAAGTACGGAGATGGCGGCGCTTATAATGACGCTCATTCCGAGTATGCGGATTGGTATAAATTCCGCATACACCCCTATGACTACGAATCCTGGTGGGGAATAGATATTTTGCCAAAGCTCAACCATAAAAACGAGGGATGTCGCAGATATTTCACGGGTGAGAACGGAATAATAGCAAAATATATACGCCGTGGCATCGCGGGCTGGCGTCTTGACGTTGCGGACGAGCTCAGCAACGAGTTTCTCGACGAGCTTAGAGAGAGTGCAAAGAAATCAAGCGACGGAGAAGCCGTTATAATAGGTGAGGTCTGGGAAAACGCCGCAGATAAGGTGGCATATGCCCAAAGACGAAGATATTTTCTTGGAAAACAGCTTGATAGCGTTATGAACTATCCCTTAAAGAACGCGATAGTCTCATTTTGCTTGTACGGTGACGGAGAATTTTTGTATGATACCCTGACCGAGATATACGCGTCTTATCCGACTATGGTATCTCATAAGCTTATGAATCTGCTTGGAACTCACGATACCGAGAGAATATTGACGGTGCTTGGCAGAGACGAGGGCGACGAGAATGACGACAACTGCGTACTTGCGACCAAACACCTTACCGCAGAGCAGAAAAAAGAGGGAATAAAGCTTCTGAAAATAGCGGCAGCACTTCAGTTCACCGCATACGGTATTCCGTCGGTGTATTACGGCGACGAGGTAGGACTTGAGGGATATGGAGATCCCTTCTGTCGAATGCCTTTTCCGTGGAACGATATGAATGATCCTTGCAGGATCGAAATATTAGACTATTATAGAGCTCTCGGTAGGATGCGCGCCACTGAGGCGGCATTTGACGGCGGCAGATTCTATTTTTTGGATCACTCGGGCTCTCACGTGACCTACGTTAGAGAAAATAAGGATAGCAGAGTGATTATAAGTGCCAACAGAGGTGAGGAATACTCTCTTGACATTCCGCAAGGGGTAATTTACGTAAACCTTATGAGCGGAGTTGAGCATTGCGGCGAGGTGAAAATTCACAAGGACAGCGTAGTTATATTAAAGGAAGTCCGAATGAGAGGAGCAGAGCATCTATGAAATACGTAAATTCACTTAAATATATGAATAGCTTTGGTGCCGCTGAGAAACGTTCGGAGATATCTCAGAAGCGGGCACGAGAGCTCTGCGAGCTACTCGGCAGGGTACATATAGGCACGCGCTACGTGTGTATCCCTGATGGAAGTGCGGGACACTCTATCTCGGTAATGCTTGAATCCGTTATAAAGCACGCGGGCTATCGCGTTGGCAGAATAAGCTCGGAGGCTGATTTGGACTCTCGCGGAACAGTCTTTATAGACGGTGAGATACCGTCAATAGACGATTACAACAGATCCGTTGCGGAGCTCAAGAACGCTTTGCAAAAGACACCCGACGTTACCTATTATAAGGAAGAGGCAACTTTTGCGCTCTCTCTCCTGCTTTGTAAGCTTGAAGGGTGTGAGTACGTTATCCTTGAAGGGCTTTCAAACGATAGCTACGGTCTTGACGCTATCTGCGCGCCCTACGATCTAATCATAATGCCTACCATTTATGAGGGTGGGGTTGAGGATAGTAGGATAAAAGCTGTATGCGACAGTATACGCAGAGGCACTCGAGAGGTGGTCAGCGGAAATCAGAGAAGTGAGATATATAATATCATATCAAACGCCTGCGCCCTCAGCGGTGTAAGGCTTTATATTCCCGTAAAGGCACAGTTTGAGATAAATAGTATATCGTCACGCAGACTTGAATTTTCATACGGCGGACGCGACGGATATGTTTTGAAGAATCCGTCACATATGCAGAGAGATTGCGCGATGACGGTCATAGAGAGTGCGCTTGCAATACGTCGAGACGGAGTTAAAATGCCGTGGGGCAGTATAGCTCAGGGAATAGAGCGAGCGACTGATACAGGGTGCTTTGATATCATATCACTCTCGCCCGCTATCATTACGGATACTGCCCACACAAAAGAGGAGATAGAGCTTTTGCTTAAAAGCTTTTGTGAGGTGTTTGACGACGGCGTTGAATTTGTTATCTGCCTTAAGACCGACGGAGATAAAGCTCTTGCCGAGCAGCTCTCGGCATTCAAGGACAAGAGAATTCGCAAGGTTTTAGCGATGTCTGACAGCGAGCTTAAATTGAGCGTAGATACGCCCGTGATAGCATGCAATAGCGCGAAGGATTTCGCAAGACTTGTGTATGACGAGCCCAAGGATTCTTGTGCAGTGCTTTGTATGGGAGACGTTTCCTTTAACAAAGATTTTAAGACCGAATTTATAAAACTTATGGGATATTAAATAAATAAGAAAGGGACTGCCTCAATTTGATACAGTCCCTTTCCAATTTATACTATGTAAATATTTAGTGAGCGCGGTCAATAATATTGTTGAGCCAAAGAGCAAAGAAATATTGACTCTTTGAAACCAAGAGAAAGGTTGGATTTAAGAGTGATAAGACCACAGATAATAAAGTGTAGCGGACGTGAGATACTTGACTCAAGAGGAAATCCTACGGTGGAGGCAACGGTGGTGCTTTCGGACGGAACTATAGGAGTAGCAAGCGTGCCGTCAGGCGCGTCTACGGGCATATATGAGGCAGTCGAAAAAAGAGATAATGATGAGAAAAGATACGGCGGCAAAGGAGTTCTTTCTGCCGTGAGCGGTATATGTAAAAACATTTCTTCGGAGATAGTTGGATGTTATGCCGCAGAGCAGTCGGTCATAGATAAGCTTATGTGTGAGCTTGACGGAACTGAGAACAAGTCAAAGCTCGGAGCAAATGCCATTCTTGCGGTGTCATTAGCCAATGCGAGAGCTTGCGCAAGCTCGTATCAGATACCGCTTTTCCGTTGGATAGGTGGAGTGCGGGCGGTCAGATTGCCAATACCTATGATGAATATACTCAACGGAGGCGCGCACGCGTCCAATAACGTCGAGATACAAGAATTTATGATAGTGCCGACGGGGGCAGAGTCCTTTGCGGACGCGTTGCGTATGGGTAGTGAGATATACCACACGCTTGGAAAGATCTTGAAGAAAGAAGGATACAGCACGGGGGTTGGAGACGAGGGCGGCTTTGCCCCTGATCTCGAATCTGACGAGGATGCTATTGAGTATATATGTGCCGCAATAGAGCAGAGCGGCTATGACACCTCGAGCGTTAAGATCGCACTTGACGTTGCCGCATCGGAGTGGTATGACGCATTATCGGGTGTATATGAAATGAAGAAGCGGCAGGAGAAAAAGGACAAGAGCCAGCTTATAGGTTATTTTGCGGATCTGTGCAAAAAATATCCTATAATATCCATTGAGGACCCTCTTGATCAAAGAGATTTTGTGGGCTGGTCAGAGCTCACGGCGGAAATAGGAGACAAGGTCATGCTCGTTGGAGACGACCTGTTCGTGACTAACCCCAAGAGACTCAGACAGGGAATAGAGGCGGGAGCGGCAAATTCCATACTCATAAAGCCAAATCAGATAGGAACACTCAGTGAGGTAATGCAGGTGATAGACCTTGCGTCCTCGTCGGGATACTCCTACATTCTCTCTCACCGCTCGGGAGAGACAGAGGATACTACAATCGCAGACATCGCCGTTGGCACGGGAGCGCAATTTATCAAATCGGGAGCGCCCTGCCGTACCGACAGAGTGGCAAAGTATAACAGACTTTTAAGGATAGAGGCATCGCTTGGAAGCAGTGCTCACTACGGACTTGACGGAGAGCGCGCAGATCCTTCTGTCAAGACTTATTGTGGAGAACAGTGTTAAAAACAGAGGGCTGCTTCATTTAGCGCAGAACAAAAGCCACTTTTAGGAGCTTAGAGAAAAAACAACTTAAAAATATAGTTTTTGCCTTTCAAATGTCGAAATCCGCCGATTTTTTCGGCGGATTTCCCCATTTTATGTGGCTTTTTAGTCGCGTTTTGGCTCTCTGGCGTACCCTTGTACGCCTACGAGAACCAAACCACGCCTTCTGCATCTAAATACCTCAGCCCCCTTTGTTTTTACATCTCGATAGCCTCGCCGAGAGTCAGAGAGTAAATATAAATGCTTTTTGGCATCTTGCCAAAGATTTGATTTACGGCATATTTGTACTGCTCAAGCTGCTCGCCGTGCCTCTCTCTCATATTTCTTATCAGAAGTGCGCGATCGCGCATCTCCTCGTGAGTTATTCTATCAGTTTTGTAGTCGCATAGCAGAATATCACCGTCGGCAGTTTCTATAAGAAGGTCGATAGAGCCCTGGACAAATATCTTTTTGTCCCCAACCAAGTCCTTAAGCGTTTCATTCTGAGTAAAGTCGGATGCCGACTTGAAAAGACCGAATTTGAACTCACGTAGCACGTTTTTTGCCGACGGAACGTGGGCGTACATAGAGCTTTTAAAGAATCCGGAAAGCTGATCTCTGTTGATAATGCCCGCCACTCTCTCGGTTATAAATCTCATCTCACGTAGTCTTGATATCTCGGCTTCGACTCCATTCTTCTCCACGTTTTGATAATCGCAATACTGTAAGAAAAGGTGAGTTGCCGTTCCTATTTCAGCGGCGGTAGGCTTTTTGTTGACGTCAAGCAGACTGTCAAAGGATGCCGTCGCCGAGCGCATAAGCTCTATTCGGTGTCTTAGACGTTTCTCGTTGTCACTGCTCTGACTGTCCTTATCCTCATCACTTTCGGAGAACAGTATGCCCGTGGGCACGGGAATAAACACGCTATCGTCAAGCATATGAGGAGACACCTTTGATGCTGCTACCTTTGACGGTATCGTTGAGAGTATTTTCTCATTTTCGTCTTGATTGGACGGTGAATTAAGAAGCATACTAAGCTCCTTTTCATCATCGTCAAGCTGGATTGTAGACAATGCTTTTTCACTTGCCCCAAGAGGAGAAGTCAAGGATGCATCTCCCTCGCTAAACACCTTTATTTCATAAGTGTCCTTTTTCTCGGTGTCGTGAGCAAGAGCTGGCAATATCCAATCCATGTAATTTTTAGCGTGCTTGATTTTGTATTGGGTTATGCTTTCGTCGCGCAAAAGCTCCATATAAGCCTCAATATCCTTGTTCAGAGTTGCGCTTATATAAAGCCTTTCTCTCGCTCTTGTGAGAGCCACGTAAAGATTTCGGCTCTCCTCCTCGACTGTTTTGGAATTGAGCTCAATGGTTGCTGCATTCCAAAGAGGCGTTGAACTGTATCTTTGACTTATCTTATTGACAAGTGAATCCTCGGACGAGCTCTGAACGGGGAATTTCATAGAAATGCCGAATTTTTTAGTAAATATCAACGCCTTGCTGGCGTCCCGAAAATTGAACAGTCTGTTGCAGTCAAACAGGAAGCAGGCAGTGTATTCAAGTCCCTTGGAGTGATGTATCGTCATAATATTGACGGCGTTTGGGTCTACCGAAGCGCTTTCCGCGCCTCCCTCGCCCTTTTCCATCAGGCTCTTGAAATATTTAAGGAAGCTGTAAAGACTGCTCCACACGTTCTTGACGTATTTGCAGGCAAGGTCGTAGATATATGCATAGGCACGCGTGTCGGCAAGTCTTGCGTATCTCGGGCAGAGGGACAGGCTTTTTATAAGCTTGTCAGCCGAGAGCTTATTCGCGACTGCGCGCATTTTTTCTATCATAGCTACAAACTCGCGGCAACGCGCGGATATTTCGGGGTGAACGTTATCCTCGCCGTATTTTATTATGGCGTCAAATAAGGACTTTGACATCTCGGTGTGCTTACGTATGTGCACGACCTCCTCAAGCGAGAAAACGGGTTCTGCAAGCTCTGTCTGCGCGGTAATGAGGCGGTACAAAGGTATATCTATTCTCGGATTGTCAATGACGGACAAAAGGTCTGTCAAAAGCTTGGTGTCCTCGGACTCGAATATTTCCTTGCTTGACGAGAGGACGTATTTTATATTAAGAGCCTTAAGTGCATCGGTGAGCGGCAGAGCACCCTTGAGGCCTCTGACAATAACGGCGATATCACTGCCGCGAATAGAGCTACCGTCAGCTTTTTTCTGATTTCTTATAAGGTCAGCTATCTCGTTTGCCACAACGATGGCCTCGTCGGACATATCCGTACTGTCCTCATAAAGTCCGCTGTCGTCCTCGTCCTCGGAGCTTTTGGGTGATTTTGCAAACTGAATAAGATTGAGTACGACCTTTGGGCTTTTATATTCCTCGTTGTCGATATTCTTGGAGAACACGAGGTCGTCATCGTGGGTGTATCCTATAATGTCGGAGAACGCGGAGAACACGGACGAGCATACTATGTTGGTGAAATCTACCACGTTCTCGTCACACCTGAAGTTGTTTGACATAAGTATAGTGCTTCCACCGTTTTTAATCTCGTCACGTTCCTCATTGTAAACAGGGAACAGCTTTCTGTAATTTGCGAATATTGATGGCTCTGCCTCGCGGAAGCCGTAGATGCTCTGCTTTATATCTCCCACCATATATCTGTGGCTTTGACCGATAAGCTCGAATATCCTGTCCTGTATCTCGTTGACGTCCTGATACTCGTCTATGTATATCTCGTCAAAGCTTTCAAACATAGAGCGAGCGTATTCGCTGGGAGCTCCGTCCTCGTCAAGCAGGAGCTTGAGCATAAACTTGGGCATATCTGAAAACTCGCATATTCCGCGGCGCAGCTTTTCCTCCGAGTAATCCGTATCAAATTTTTGCAGGATATTATAGAGTAGCTCGCAGAATGCGGCGTTTTTCTCGAAGCAGGCGGATATCTGCTCTCCCGTCATATAGAAATATTTTGTGGCAAGATTTTTGATGGGGTCGTTTATCTTCTTTTTTCGCGCATTCTGGCATCTTTCACTCAGCTCGGTCTTTTCTACGGCCTTTATAGACGGTATCTTTGACACCTCAAAGCCTGCAAGTGCTCCGCAAAGCTCGGAATAATCCGCGTGCTTTACCTTCTGTAGCAGGGCGGTGCATAACGAAAGATTTTCCTCAAAGCAGACCAGATATTTACCTTTGACGAACTCGTCGTCTTGCATATTCAAAATGCATTGCTCAAGCTCGGATATTGAATTTTCAATAACCTTCTTGACGGTATCGTATATTATGCTGCCTTCCTCGGTTTCAAGAAAGTCCTTTTTGGCGTTTTCTCTCATTCTGTCCGCGTGCTTTTTGAGCTGACGTATGCTTTCGGGAGCCGTAATAAGCTTTTTATACATATCAAGCAGTACGGGAATGACCGTCGAGATGTTTCTTGAGTTTGAAATAACGCCTATCAGCTGGGTATAAAGGCTTTGATATCCTATTTCAGAAAGCTCTCCATTTCGGTAATTTTCGCACTCATCAAAAAATGAATCCAAGACAGCCTTCATACTTGATTCTTTGAGCGGGGCGAGCTCCGCGTCATCGGCGAGCCTCATTCCCGCGGGAAGACCAAGCTTTTCAAAATTTGCGCGAACTGGCTCGTTGAAAAACGAGTCTATCGTGCTTATGTGAGCACTTCCAAGCTTTAAAAGCTGCTTTTGCAGATGAGTGTTATCGGGGTGCTCGGCAATAGCCTCGGAGAGAGCCTTGGATATCTTGGCGCGTAGCTCTCCTGCCGCCGCTCTTGTAAATGTCACTATGATAAGACGGGAAAGATCCTGTCCGTCCTCTATTATAGAGTTGATTATTCGTTTTGTGAGTGTAAAGGTCTTTCCCGAGCCTGCCGCCGCGCTGACCAAAAGGGTGCGCCCCTTGAGCGACATAGCTGATTTTTGAGCGGGAGTAAAATCCATAAATATCTCCATTTTCTCGCGCGCAAGCGCGTGACGAATATTTGAATTAAGTCCGATTCCTATATCTCCTTGAACGCAACGGGGCAGGAGGCTGATACGGGGCAGTATTTGCAGGACTTTTTCGATGGGGTTCGTGATATCTTGCCCGAATAGAGCGAGCGAGCGGTTGACACGAGAGTGTTTTCAAGTATCTCGTTGATTTCCCTTATATCATCTCTGGTAACCGCGGCACCGCCCTTTATAGAGCCGTCGCGGTTCTCGCTGATACCCGCAAGCACATTTTTGTCCATACTTGCACTTGCCGCGCGTAATATTTCTTGTTCTCCGAGTATAAATCCACTTCTGCTGAGCGACATTGAGCCTCCCGATTCGTCTGCGAACATATAGAGCGCGGACGCGGGAATTATCTCGCGGTCACTGTTGAAAATCCCCTTGTTCTGTTCAAGCGTGGCGGTAAAGAGGTAAGCGGGTAATTGAAGATCCTCTCCTGTAGAGAGCTTGTCGTACGAATATTTATGAGTACCCGATTTGTAATCGACCACCCTTACGTATTTTCCGTCACTACCGTCGTAAAAGTCTATGCAGTCCACCTTGCCGCCAAGGCTGACGGTGGGAGTGTTCTCTCGCTCGTCTATTTTAAGCTCTATGGGCTTGAGCGAATCGGCGCCAAATGAGGATATGTTTTTCTCAAAGGCAAGAATACGGAAATCCGAGTTATCAAACTCGTCAAGTACCCCTCTTGACATGACGAAGGACATATCGCGCAGTCTTGAAAAGCTGTGCATTATAGAGGAGGGCAGAGGACAGTTGATGTCGGATATATATTCGCGGAAGAACTTGTCCACAAGAGCAGCGACCTGAGCGTCGTCCTGACTTTCAAGACTGCCGTCAGGGCGCTTTATCTCGCGGAGCAGCTTTTCAAGAACGTAGTGCACCATAGTTCCCGAATCTGCGTAATTGATATCGGATACGTTTTGCTCACGCAGCTTTAGTACGTATTTGCTCCAATACTGATAAGGACAAAGGGCATACGAGGAGAGCCTTGACTGAGACAGATACAGCTTGTCTCCAAAAAGCATACGCACGTACAACGGGTCTACGGTTGTTACGCTGTCGTTTTCATCGTGAACGGTTATGTCTCCCCCCTCGTCTGTCTTGACGTTCTTTATTCGGTAAAGGTCAAAATTCTTGACATTGATATACGGGAATATGAGCAGAGCTCTGTTCCACGCTGAAGACGGATTTGTCGCCTTGCCGCTTATATTTGATTTATGTGTAGACAGTATCAACCTCTCACAAGGCTTTGTCATGGAACGGTAGACAAAGAACAGCTCGTCGGATATGACGTTATCCTCGCACGAGGAAAGAGAGAGCCCGAGCTTACCAAGCTCTACCTTATCACTCTCGCACAAGATGCCGCTATCCGAGTAATTAGCTGGGAATTCGCCGTCGCATAGACCGAGCAGAAGCGCGACCTTGATATTTTCCACGCGCAAGGTAGCCGCCTCTCCGACGGTGACGTAATCATTGACCGCAGGTACAGAGCCTATGTCGGTATGCTTGAACATTATATCAATAGCGCAAGCCAACTCCTCTGCGGTAGTAGAGGTGTCTGACATCACCGCGCATATCTCGGTAAGAGATGATACAAGAAAATCATAGAGGCGTAGAGTCTCTCCCGCTTCCTTGATATTGCCCGAGATGAGAGCAAGCTCAGCTATTGAGGAAAGATTTTCGGACAGACGTATCTTTTCAAGGTATGCGTATATGGCACGGCAGTTTTCAACAGTATCTCCCTTAGCTACCGAGATGTCTCGCTTGAGTTCAAGCAGGGGAGGAATGATAGAGGAGCGCACCCTGTTTGCACTGTCGAGTATTTCGCGTCCGCGGTCGCTGATATCTACTGTGTATCCGTCGGGATTCATACTCCACGCGTCAGCCGCAAATTGCTTGCCGTTTATAGACCATGTATAGCAATAGTCCTCAAAAAGATCCGCGTCGTGCGCGTCAATTCCAAGAAGCCCAGTTTTAAGCAATGTCATAACGTCGGACAGGCTGAAATTGTGAGAGATGCAACGCAGAGCCGATGATACAAGGCGAGCCACGGCAGTTGAGGAAAGATCTGTCTTCTCCGAGTAGAAATAGGGAATTCCCATCTGCTCAAATACCGCCTCAATAATACCTTTTTTGGATTCACAGTCACGCATTATTAGCGCGATCTCTGAATATTTTACTCCATTGCGGTGTGCCTTGAGAATATTTAGGGCAGCAAGCCACGTCTCCTCGTACTCGTTTTCACACGAATACATCTCGATATGCCCTCTGTCAGCCTCGTGTATTTCCGGAGCGTTGCTCTTTGTGACAGAGAAGTCCCAGATGCATCTGCCAAGCGTGTCTATTTCGACCGCCTTACTGCCCGAGGGGGCAGTGAGTGTGACGTCACGGTGTTTTATATGCTCCTCTTTTGCAAAGCGGGTAAGTTTTCTTACGGTATCCTCAAGAGTTTCTGTGTGAGGCTCATGACGGCCGCGCTCGTACGTAAAGGATATGCATGTTTCATCTGCCTGCCTCATTATCTGCTCTATGACCTTGAATTCCTCGGCGGTAAAGCTGGTAAAGGAGTCTATAAACACCTTGGCATCGTCAAAGAAATTATGCTTTGACAGAAGTGATATAAGGCGCGGAAGCTTTGTCTCAGCGGCTATAGCAAACTCGCCTACACGAGTTGAAATATTTGAATTAAATGCCGTGTATGTTGCGGCAATATCACCAAGCTTTTCGGAAAGAGCCTTGTTTTCACAACGGTCTGCGGCATCCTCACACATCTCGGGTGTGATAGAGTTAGCTTTAAGCTCGTCGATAGCGGAGAGCATCATAGAGGTAAGCTGTGAGTCTGCCTTGACGCTCTTGTATTGAGATAAAAATCCGGATAGCTCACGCAGGCTTTGCCACATAACCAGGTGTCTGACTCCACTGCTTGCGGGTGAGTCGGTAAGACCTCCAAACTTTCCAAATACAAGCTGACAGAGACGTGAAAAGCTTATGACCTCAAAGCAGAGTGCAGAGGAGGCAGGCAGGTGTGCGAGCATACATTCGCTGGTGTAGACCTGCTGCTCGGGCACTAAAAGATAAGTCCGCTGACCTTTTTCAACAGAGCTTTTTATCTCGTCTATTATGTATGATGTTTTTCCACTGCCGGGACGGCCGAAAAGAAAAGTCGTCACTAAAGTTCACCTCATAATATCAGTTTGTTTTGCGGTTTTCTTCAAAAAGCTTAAGATTTCGCAGAATAGTTTCTTTTTTTCTCCAGGAGTAAGCGCGCCTATAAAAGTCCTCGTCACTCATATTTTCTATCTTCTCGCTTGTAAGTGTCGGCGTGAGATCTTCATTGAAAAACGGAATAGGAGAGTATATACTGTCGCACTCTATTGCGCGCAAGGTGTGAGGACACACCTCCTGACAGATGTCGCACCCCCAAGCACTGCCATATTCAAGTATAGCCGAGCGCTCGCTATCCGATAGCTCGCCCTTTTTTTGAGTGAGTGCGGAGAGACAGTTGCCTATTCGATCCATAGGGCAGGCACGGCGGCAAGCGCCGCAGGACTCGCAATGCTTTATGGAAAAGTCTTTTTCTGTTTTGATGGGATAATCCGTTATTATTTCTGCCAAAAATACGTACGAGGAGTATTTTTCGGTTATAAGCATCATATTGTCGCCTACAATTCCCAACCCTGCCATAGCCGCGGCATCTCTCTCGTCTATAGGAGAGTTATCCGCAAATCCTGCGAATTTAAACCCCTCAAATTCTTGGGACAGACGGGGGATAACGTCAGAGAAAAGCTCCTGGCAGAATAAATGGTAGTCTCTCGGCACCGCGTAAGCGGATATGTTTCTTTCTGATTGCCTTGTGTAATAAGGGATAGCAAATATGACAGCCGTAAGCTCGTTTGAGCTCGAAAAGCCGCACCGTTCAAGCTTATCGGGACGGACTATACGGCATTTTGAAAGCGGTATCGCCTCCGCAAGAAGTATCCCATGTCCGCAAAGCAGATTCTTTAAATATTTCAGCATATCCGTCCTCCTTTCTATAAATTTATGCTATAATATAATTATAACAGATTGTTGAGTGCAAAACAAGGATTTTTCGCAATAATTCAACGTATTTTTATTAATTCGTCATTAAGTTGTCACAAAATTTGAATATAATGAAAAAGTAAATTGGCGGTATTATAGGAAATTGACTGAAAAAATATATATTTGTTTCGGAGGACCGTATGAAAAAATTAATAGGCTTTACTGCCTTTTTAATATCAACGTGTATTGCTTGTTCGGGCTGCGGATTGGGAATGGCGTCCAATCTTCACGCGTTAGGCTTTTTTAGTGGATCCGGTATGTCGGATCAATCAGGTCAGAGTTCAAATTCATCTGACGATAACATCTTCAAAAATGAAACGGTGGACGAGAGCGTTGAGATAGAAAAGCCCGATTCTCAAAAGGGTGAGGGAGACAAAGTAACAAGCGCGGGACAAGCGTATAATAGCGTTACCGAGGTCTATCACGCTGTTGCCGACAGCGTTGTTGAGATAACCACGGAAATAGTCGTGACAAGTATGTGGGGACAGTACGTGGATTCGGGCGCGGGCAGTGGAGTGATTATTGAGAAAAGCGGATTTATCGTGACAAATTATCACGTTATAGAGGGAGCAAGCAGTGTGACCGTTCGCTTGACTGACGGTACCGAATATGTTGCAAGCCTGGTTGGAGCCGATGAGTCGGGAGATCTTGCTGTTCTGAAAATCAATCCCGAGGACAAGGAGCTTGTGGCAGCGTCCTTGGGCTGCAGTGCGGACCTTGAGGTTGGAGAGGACGTTGTAGCGCTTGGGAATCCTTTGGGATCTCTCGGTGGCACGCTCACAACGGGCATAATAAGTGCCAAGGAAAGAAATATAACCGTAAACGGTGAACAGATGGTATTACTGCAGACCAATGCCGCGATCAACCCCGGAAATTCGGGCGGTGGACTGTTCAATATGGCGGGACAGCTTATAGGAATAGTCAACGCAAAGGTGTCCAAGGAGGGAATAGAAGGACTTGGATTTGCTATCCCGATAGACGTGGCATACGGTATAGTCTGCGACCTTATAGACTACGGATACGTCAGAGGAGTTGTGGATAGCGGCTTGACAGTAGTTGACGTGACGTCCTATGCTATGGCTTATAAAAACGGATTTTCATATATCGGCGTTATAATACTTGAATCAAAGTACGCCGACGAGCTCAGATGGGGAGACAAGATAGTTTCTGTAGATGGCACTGAAATACAGACGTCCTCTGAGCTGGAGCTTCTTTTGAAGGGATACAGCGTGGGAGATGAAATAGACGTAACAGTATTGAGAAACGGACAGACACTCAAGGTAAGCCTTGTATTAAAAGAAAAAGTCCCGTCCTCTGTTAACTTTGACAAATAATAATAGCCTGCCAAACAGGTGGGGAATGGAGAGAATATGTATCATATACTTGTTGTTGACGATGAAGCGAGGATCCGCTCCATTATAAAAAAATATGCCGAGTTTGAGGGACATACCGTGACAGAGGCAGGAGACGGAATGGAAGCGGTAAGGCTTTGCCGCAAGGAAAGCTTTGACATTATAATTATGGACATTATGATGCCCGAGCTGGACGGCTTTTCTGCTTGCCGTGAGATAAGAAAAATATCCGACACTCCCATAATAATGCTCTCCGCGCGCGGTGAGGAGTACGATAAGATAAACGGCTTTGAGATAGGCATAGACGATTACGTTGTCAAGCCCTTTTCCTCAAAGGAGCTTATGCTCAGAATAGAAGCCATTATGAAACGCAGCAACAGACGCGGAGTGTCGTGTGAGGAGCCTAAAAAGCAGAACGTGATAGTCGAGCTTGACGGGGGCGGACTTAAGGCAGATCTCACCGCGAGAATAGTTTATATAAACGGTGAGCGCGTGGATATGTCGCCTAAGGAATACGACCTGTTTTTCTATATGCTTGACAACAGAAATATAGCTCTTTCGAGAGAAAAGCTTATCAGCGAGGTCTGGGGATATGATTTCTACGGAGATGCCCGTACCCTTGACACGCACATAAAGCTTTTAAGAAAGAGCCTTGGAGATTATAGCAGATATATTGTTACCCTCAGAGGCGTGGGATATCGCTTTGAGGGAGAGAGCTGACAAAGCCAACTGTCCTTGACATTTAAAGAAAAAGAGGGGTTGCTATGAACGAGCAGGAAATGTATAAAAATCAAAAACGCAAGATTCGGTCCACGGGAATATCGTGGCGCCTTTTTGGTACGCTTGCCTTGTTCGTCCTTCTCGTGCTCATAGTTATATGGATATTTCAGATAGTCCTTCTCAACGACTTTTACGAGGAATCAATGCTTGAGGAATTCAGTTCAACAGACGACGAGATATTTTCAAATCTCGGGAATGAGGGCGCTATGGCAGACGCTGCGTACAAGCGCTCTGTGGAGACCGATACCTGTATAATACTGTTCAAGGTCGTGGAGGGAAGCGCAGAAAAGCTGGCTAATGCAGACGCTAATATGGGATGTATATTGCATCATCTGCAGAGTGACGGACTTGCGCGGCTATATTCAGAGGCGTGCGCAAACGGAGGAGTATTCACCCAAAAGATAGAAAGCCCGAATGAAAACAGTACGGCGATGGATTCCATATACGTATCTGTAAGAACAGATAGCGAGGGTCAGGAATATATACTTATGATGGACTCCGAGCTTGTCCCCCTGCGTCCCACAGTCAAGACTCTTGAGAGGCAGTTTGGTTGGATAATGTGCATACTGATAATGGGAGCTCTTATAATAGCCTTGGCTATATCTAGGTTGATATGCGTTCCCATTGAGAAGATGAGCCGATCGGCGAGAAGTCTTGCAAAGGGAGATTACAGCACGCAGTTCTCCGCGGTAGGATACCGTGAGATAGAGGAGCTCGCCGAGGCGCTAAACTACGCGACGTCAGAACTTGCAAAAAATGACGACCTGCAGAGAGAGCTTATAGCAAACATTTCTCACGATCTGCGTACACCGCTTACAATGATAAAGGGATACAGCGAGGTAATTAGAGATATTCCGGGTGAAAATAATCCCGAGAACGTGCAGGTAATTATAGACGAGACGGAGAGGCTTACCGAGCTTGTAAACGATATGCTCGACCTTTCAAAGATAAGATCGGGTACGCGTAAGCCCGAGATGGAGACGTTAAATCTCACCGAGACGGTCAGGACAGTGCTTGTCCGTTATGAAAAGCTCACCGAGAGGGACGGATACGACATTTCCTTTGAGGCAGGCGAGGAAGTATATGTGACAGCTGACAGAACAATGCTTTTGCAGGTCATATACAATCTTATAAATAACGCTCTTAACTATACGGGTGAGGACAAAAAGGTAAGTATAGTCCAATCTGTGTGGGACAATAAGGTGCGTATATCTGTTATAGATACCGGCGAGGGAATAGCGCCCGAGGATATACCGTATATATGGGACAGATATTATAAGGTGGATAAGGTGCATAAGCGTGCCAAGATAGGCACGGGACTTGGACTTTCCATAGTCAAGGGCATACTTGAGGCTCATTCTGCACCTTACGGAGTGGAGAGCGAGATAGGAAAGGGCTCTAATTTCTGGTTTGAAATGGAGACCTTCAGGTCAGCTGATGATAATACTTTAGAGTTGTAAAAAATAATGTTTTTTGAACTTACGTATTGCATTTTGAAATAAAATGTATTAAAATACTATATAGAGATATCTAACCGAGTCATATCGGGCAGATATGATAAATTTACGTTTGGAGAATTACCTTGACAGACCGCAGAGAGATAATAGAGAATATCATAAGGTGTCCGATATGCTCGGAGGCTCTTTTCGTCACGGATGACGGCAAGAGTGCGCTATGCCGAGGAGCGAGACGACATTGCTTTGATTTTTCAAAGGACGGATATTTGAGCCTTTCCTCGCAGGGCGGCGGAGGGGACTCCAAAGAAGCGGTCACGGCGCGCCGCAGATTCCTTGAAAAGAACTATTATCTTGATAAGGCGAACGCTATATGTCAGACGGTGAAAAAATATCTGCCGCAAAGCTCGGTCATAATAGATGCAGGGTGCGGAGAGGGATACTATACCTCAAGGCTTGCGGAATGTGCAGACCGTGTGATAGGATTTGACCTTTCAAAGTTTGCCTGTGCCGCGGCGGCTAAATATGCGAAAAAAGAGGGAATTGGCAATCTTTTATATGCTACGGCAAGTGTTTTCGAGCTTCCCGTGACGGATAACAGGTCTGACGCGATAGTAAATATTTTCGCCCCGTGTGCCGAAGATGAATATATGCGAGCTCTCAAGGATGGAGGATATCTTTTCGTCGTAGGAGCGGGCAGGCAGCATCTTATGGGGCTCAAGGAGCTTCTCTACGATAACGTGTACGAAAACGGAGAGAGGCGTGACCTTCCCACGCGTATGGAGCACGTGGAGAAAGTCATCTGCACCAATGAGATAACGGTGCGCGGACAGGAGGACGTTGAGGCTCTGTTTTCTATGACGCCGTATTATTGGCGAACAAGTGTCGGTGACAAAGCAAAGCTTGAGGGAGTAGAAGCTCTCACTACAACTGTGGAATTTGAAATAAACGTATATAAAAAATAAAGATTGGACTGAGGATATGAAATTTTCACTTTGCATACCTATGTATAACGAGGAGCCCATCATCAGAGAGACGGCGCGGATACTTTCTGATTATATGTCGGCGAATTTTGACGACTATGAGATAATTTTTTCAAACGACGGCTCAAAGGACGGCTGCGATAAAGCGGTAGAGGAGCTTGGACTCCCTTGTGTCCGAGTGGTCGGATATGAGCAGAATATGGGAAAGGGATACGCGGTGAGGACGGCTATTCTTGCCGCCGAGGGCGATATTATAATGTTCACCGACGCAGACCTTGCGTATGGCACGGACGTTATCAAAAGAGTTTACGAGACGTTTGAGCAGAATCCCGATGCGGATATAGTCATAGGCTCGCGCAATCTACATAAGGACGGATACGAGGGATATACCGCGATACGCAAGATAGCCTCGAAGGTATATATCAAGGTGTTGTCGATACTCGGCGGCTTTAAGCTCTCGGATTCACAGTGCGGTTGTAAGGCGTTCAGACGTGACGCCGCTAAAAAGATATTCCCTCGGTGCGAGGTAAACCGCTTCGCGTTTGACTTTGAGTGTATCCTCTGGGCAGTGAAATTCGGTATGAAGATAGTCGAGATGCCCGTCAAGATAATCAACCACAGAGAGAGCAAGGTAAGCGTGCTTCGTGATTCCTTCAAAATGGTGAGAGATATTTTGAAGATGAGAAGAAGGATCAAAAAGGCTAAAATATAATCGCATAAATAAAAGTCCCACGGCAAGTGGGACTTTTATTTATTTTTTCTTAGGTGGCTTATACTTTTTAAGAGGCTTTGCCTTCTTTTGACTCTTTTCCTTTTTCAGTATGAGCGTGCCTGTTTTTTTATCCACCTTACCAAGCTTTTTGTTTTTCTTCTTTTTCTTCTTGGCGCTCTTTTTGATTATCTGATTTATCTGCGCTAGCTTGACGGCTATCTTTTCTGCCGTTTCGAGAGCGTTGTATATTCTTGTCTCAATATCGGGCTTTCTCTTAGCGGGAGAGCACTCTGTTTCTACTTCATCGCAAGAAAATTCCCGATTGCCTTTTTTCTCACATTTCATAATTTCACCGTTATTTAGAGGACGCAAGATCGTCCTTGATGAGCTTCTCAATAGCCTTGACGGTTACCCTTATAGCCGCCTCGGTGTTGTGGGTCTCGTCAGAGTGAGTATCAAGCCCCGCGTTGAAGCGCTCCTGGTTCCATACGCAAGAGAAGACCGCACCGCAGCGTATTCCAAGGAATGACGCTACCGTGAACAACGTGCCCGATTCCATTTCGCTTGCAAGTACACCAAGACGCTTCCATGCCTCCCATTTTCCAAGGAGCATAGACGACGTAGGCATGCGCGTGGGATCGTGCTGACCGTAAAATGAATCCTTTGCCTGAACTACACCCGTGTGATTGGAAAAACCAAGCTCTCGCACCGCATCTTTGAGAGCGCAAAGCACGTCGGTATCAGATACGGCGGGGAATTCTATGGGCGCATATTCTCGGGACGTTCCGTCCTGACGCACGGCACCACTCGCAATGATAACGTCTCCCGACTTTACCTTGAGAGATATACCGCCACAGGTTCCCACACGTATAAACGTGTGAGCGCCGAGCGCGGCAAGCTCCTCCATAGCGATAGCGGCAGAAGGACCGCCTATTCCCGTGGAACACACGGTAACAGTCTCGCCGAGAAGAGTACCGTTCCATATATTGTACTCACGGTTTGAAGACACGTGATATGGATTATCAAGAAAGGCGGCTATTTTTTCGCATCTTCCGGGGTCGCCTGGAACTACGCAATATTTACCCACCTGTCCCTGACAGGCGTTGATGTGATATTGTTTTTCATGAGAGGATAGCATCTGTACCTCCTAAAATTCTGTTGATTTCAAGATATTATAGTTTACTATCCTCATTATAACATACACGGAAAAAATTTTCAACACTTTTTTTGTATAATGCGCTGAGCTTTACAGATACTAAAATAAAAATCCAAACAGAAAGGCTGATTTTTATGGCGAAGGAGATAATAAAGCTCGACGCTTCCTTTGTTTCCTACGGTAACGCGGTGGGCAAAAAGGAATACGAGGGACCTCTTGGAGCTCTTTTTGATATACACGATACAGACGACAGATTTGGCAAGGATACCTGGGAGAGTGCCGAGAGTGAGATGCAAAGAGTGGCATTCAATATGGCTCTTAATAAAAAGGGACTTTGCTTTGAAGATATAGGCGCGCTTTTTGCGGGCGACCTGCTCAATCAGTGTGTGGGCTCGGCTTACGGTCTTTGCGGATGCAACATTCCGTATTTTGGGCTTTACGGAGCCTGCTCAACGTGTGGAGAGGGAATAATGCTTGCGTCGATACTGACAACGCACAAGGTGTTTGAGCGTTGTGCCGCCGTAACGTCGTCGCATAACTGCTCCGCGGAGCGACAGTACCGAACACCCATAGAGTACGGATCGCAAAGAGCGCCGACGTCTCAATGGACGGTAACGGGCTCGGGAGCATTTATTATCGGTGACTCTGACGCAGGAAAAGTGAAAATAAGCGCGGCTATGCCGGGTAAGGTTATAGACAAGGGCGTAAATGATGCCAACAATATGGGCGCGGCTATGACGCCGGCGGTATGTGACACGCTGGTCAGATATTTCAAGGAGAGCAACACCCGTCCCGAGAATTATGACCTTATAATCACGGGAGACCTTGGATACGAGGGACACGGAATATTAAAGGAATTTATGAGTATAGAAGGATATGACCTTGGCGATAACTACACGGATTGTGGAATACTCATATTTGACAAGGAAAGACAGGACACTCACTCAGGCGGCTCGGGCTGTGGGTGCTCGGCAAGCGTTATATCGGCGTACGTCCTGCCCGAGATGGAGAAGGGTCGCATCAAGAGGACTATATTTGTGGCATCAGGAGCTATGATGAGCCCTGATATGATAAAACAGGGCGAAAGCATTCCCGCCATAGGACACCTGCTTGTATTCGAAAGCACGTAAGCCACAAAATTCATTAACAATATCTATGCTAAAATGGAGATTATAATGGAAACATTCAGTAAATTTATATGGGCATTCGTAATAGGCGGAGCCTTGTGTGTTATTGCCCAGATATTGATAGACAAGACCAAGCTCACACCCGCGAGAATACTCGTATGCTACGTGACGGCAGGTGTGGTTCTCGGAGCACTCGGATTGTATAAGCCCATAGTCGACCTCGCGGGAGCGGGAGCGACAGTTCCCCTGACGGGTTTCGGCTACCTCATATCCGAGGGAGTAAGGGAGGCTGTGGACAAGCAAGGGCTTCTCGGAGCTCTGACGGGAGGTCTGACTGCCGCCGCAGGCGGCATTGCGGCAGCATTGATATTCGGCTATCTCGCTGCCGTTCTTTTCAGGGGAAAGAGAAGGGGATAATTATTATCCGTCAAGAGCGCTTTTGAGCTTTTCAAGAGCGCTCTTTTCAATTCTGGAGACGTATGATCGTGAAATGCCGAGCTTTTCGGCTATTTCTCTTTGCGTAAGCTCACGTGTTCCGTACAGACCGTATCTCATAACTATTATCTGCCGTTCTCTGAGCGAAAGCACGGACTGAATGCACCGCAGAGCTTTGTCACTCATTATCTTTCGCTCTACCTCGCCCGATATATCCTCGTCGCTGCTTATAACGTCTATGTAGGCTAAAGGATTGCCGTCGCGGTCAACGTCGATAGTCTCGTTTATTGATATTTCGGAGGAGTGCTTTTTCTCGGATCTGAAGCTCATAAGTATCTCGTTTTGAATGCATTTTGAGGCATAGGTGGCAAATCTCGTGCCGTTCTCTATGTTGTAGGTATCAACTGCCTTGACGAGACCTATCGTACCGATAGATACGAGGTCCTCCTGATTTTTACTCGACGCGTAGTATTTGCGCACTATGTGAGATACCAGACGAAGATTGTGGAGTATTAAAAGCTGACGTGCGTTTTCGTCTCCCTTCTTCATCAGAAGAAAATTGTTTTTCTCTTCCTCGGCAGAGAGAGTTGGAGGGAAATTTTGCTGTGTCGTTATTCCGAGCACAGGAGATAAAAGCTTTGCCAGAGTAGCGAGTATTAATGAAAAAATCAACATATATCACCTCATTACAGAATTTTTAGCTGTAAGGAGAATATATGAAGGCTCGGCATGTACTTATTTTTGCGGACAAAAAGAAAAATTTTTCTATTTGTATTGACATGCTCCGAGAATGGTGGTATAATTATCCCGTTGGGATACCAACGTACAACCGCATAAAAAATCAGGGGTGCTTTGCCGACTGCTCGGCAGGCTGAGATGGAGAGATCCAAACCCTTGTACCTGATACGGATAATACCGGCGTAGGAAGATTTTGTTGATATATTTGTTGTGATATTACGCGCAAGCCCCATTTTGTGCAGAGTGATATCCTCAGAGATTCATCCGACCGTGATTTTTCGTGCGGATGAATTTTTTATTTAAGGAGGAAATCACAATGAAGAAAAGAATTCTTTGTGTCACAGAGGGTGCTCTTATAATTGCTCTGGCTTATGTTTTAGAGCTGCTCTGTGTGTGGCTGAATACCATTATGGGTATCGGTGCGCTTTTGCCTTTCGGAGGCACTATAACCGTGAGTATGCTACCCATAGCGTACTATTCTTACAGAAGGGGAGCAGCATGGGGACTTGGCGCGGGATTCGTATATGCCCTGATTCAGATGCTTCTCGGATTTTACATTCCACCCGCTAATACTTGGTGGGCACTTGCTATGTGCGTATTGCTTGACTATATGATAGCCTTTATGGTGGTAGGCTTGGCAGATATATTTGCCAAACCCTTCGGCAAGCATAGGCTCGCGGGATATTGCGTTGGAGCGGTGGCAGTGTGCCTGATAAGATTTGTCAGTAGCTTTTTGTCGGGTGTGATTTTATGGGGAAGCTACGCGCCTGAGGGAATGAACGTATGGGAATACTCACTTGTATACAACGCGTCGTATATGTTGCCTAACGCGTTGCTTACGGGAGTGTTTGCCGTGATAATATGCGCGGCTATGGACCCAAAAACCCTTAAGCCAATGAAAAAATAAAGAATAATTAACTTTACTTAACACAAATCTAATAAAATTTAAGTAAACTTAATTAAATCCAAGTAAAAAGCACCTGTTGCATATGGCGCGTATTCTTAAGGACAGTTTTAAGGATGCGCTACCTATCGACGGGAAATGACAGAGGATGCATTTGTATTCTCTGTCATTTTTCTTGGTGCCTTCAGACGTGGAAATAACCCCCAGTTCTACTGGGGGAAGAAAAAAAGCTTTAGCAATGAAAAAGCGGCGAGCTATATGCAAGCTGAAAACTCCATGGTATAATAAAAGCGGTTTGACACCGCAAAACTATGGAGGTAAAAATGAAAGGAAATAATGAAACTAAAAGTACGGCACACTCAAAATATAGATGTCAATTATAGTTATATAAAATGAATAATTGTTATATTGACACACAGGGAGGTTGTAATATAATTTATGTAAGAGGCGTTATGTATGGTGGAATATTCTACCATGGTATCTCTCCGATGTCTCTCCTTAATTGTCCATATATTTCTTTTCGTCTGTATTTCGGTGCAAATACTATATATATTCCATGAATGAATTATGCGTCCCTCGTATATTGCGAGGGACGCATAAGGGTCTTATTTGTTGAACATTATCTTTTCGCTATTGAACATTCTTGTGAGTATAAACACACCTATTCCTGTGACTGCCACATTAGCGGCAACGGTAATCAGAATGTTGACTACGTTGAGGTCAAATGAGAAAATGCTTATCATGCACTGAACACTGTTGTAAAGTGGTATCGCGTAAAAAACAGGACTTGTTGCCGAAGCGCCGAACATTCCCGAAAGACCTATAAGCATAGATGCTATCATAAGTGGCGTGACGTAAGACGATGCCTCTTTAACGGTCTTTGCAAATGCGGAAATAATGGATATCACGGATATGAGCACCAGGACAGTAGAGAGAATTACTATGCCAAGCATAGTGTAATCAAGCAGAGTATATACGCTTCCGTCAAGCGTGACCGTGCCACCCATAAGTTTTGGCAGGGAGAGAACAACTCCGAGTGTGCTCGACGTTCCGCTTATCAAAGCCATAACGGAGAGAGCCAATATCTTGCCTATCGCGATATGGCTTCGCTTTGTGGGGGTTATGAGCAGGGAAGCAATGGTACCTCTTTCCTTTTCACCCGCGATAGACTCAGGGGCTACCGCCATACATCCCGAGAACAGAAGCATTATAAGGAGCATAGGCATGATCATTGAGAATATCATGCTAGTCATATCCTCCTCGGTAGCGAGGTCGAACACGGTGTCGATGTCGTTGTTTATGTCAAACCTATTGATCATCTGTGATTCGTGATAATCAAGCAGACTGACCGCACTCTGATATGCCATGGAAGAGTTCACCGCGGAAGAGTTGTAGTACATCTCAATGTTGGGAGCTGCTGTGCCGCTTGAGATATCGTAATCGTTTACCTTTTTGTCGAAATTTTCGGGGAATACTATTAGCAGATCAAGCTCCTCGTTTTTGATAGATTCCTTATACTTGGAAATCTTGCCACTCTCCGCGTCACTCAGCGAGAAAAGCCCTGATTGAGTAAAAAGCGCGTTGAGGCTTTCGGGCATATTTTCCACACAGACCGACGGAATGTAATCATCATCGGGCATAAAGGCATCACCCATAGCACCGCCCATAAATGAGTATATAACGTAGATAAGGATGCCGGGCATAAGTATAGCAACCATAGTACGCCTGTCCTTGAAGAATCGGGAGAGCTCTTTTTTGAAAATAGTGAATATAGTATTGATCCTCATCAGATCTCACCTCCCACGTGCTCCGTGTATATGTCAAAGAATCTGTCCTCAAGATCCTTTCCTCCGCAAATCTCGGAGATAGCGCCGCAGACCACCATTTTCCCGTCTATGATTATACCGACTCTGTCACAAAGCTTTTCAATGAGACTGAATATATGAGTTGAGACGATTATAATTTTTCCTTGTTCCTTGAGGGAGATAAGAAAATCGGTAACCGTCTTTGCCGTGATCACGTCAAGTCCGTTGGTAGGCTCGTCGAATATGATGATATCGGGATCGTGAACCATTGATATGGCAAGAGAAACCTTTTGCTTCATACCCGTTGAAAGATCTGAGACCTTAACCTCGGCAAATTTATCTATACCAAAGCGTGAGAAAAGGTCAGCCTTCCGCTTTGCCGCCTTTTCGGACTCGATGCCGTGTAATGACGAAAAAAAGTCAAAAAGATAGTTTGGAGTAAAGAATTCCTCAAGCTTTAACTCACTTGTCAGGAAGCCTATTCTTGACCTGACCGCCGCAGGCTGATTGACAATGCTGTAGCCGTCTACAAGGGCGTCACCCGAATCTGGCTTTATAAGTGTTGCAAGCATACGGAGCGTAGTAGTCTTTCCCGCACCGTTAGGACCTAACAAACCGAAAATTTCGCCTCCGTATGCCTCAAACGATAAATCGTTTACCGCACGACGCACCTTTTCGTTGGTTTTCTCTATCTTTTGTTGCTTTGACGATAGCTTAAAGGTTTTTGAAAGATTTTCAACCTTTATAAGTTCCTTCATTTTTAGTTTTCCTTTCTGTAATGCTTTTTCAACAGAATTATACGTTTTTCTACTGAAAAAGTCAGTACGTTTTATATATGCGTCATTATTACGTGCACATTCGGTTGCCCAATCTCATCCCCGAAATCGTCTTTTTATCTCACCTGCACAAATCCAAGCTTTTTCTGTACTTTAGAGAGTGTGCGGCGAGCGACGAAGGAAGCTTCCTCCGCACCTTTCTTCATCTGTGCTTCTAGCTGAGCCTTGTCGGACATAAATGTATCGAACTTTTGCTGAACGGGAGCGAGCGCATCCGCGCAGACCTCGCCAACTGCCATTTTGAAGTCTCCGTAGCCTCGGCCGTCAAACTCACGCTCAATCTCATCAAGCGTTTTACCTGTAAATACAGAGTAAATGGTCATAAGATTATTTATGCCGTCCTTGCCCTCGGCATATCGCACGCAGGTGTCGGAATCGGTAACGGCGCGTTTGAATTTGCGGATTATCGTGTCACGGTCGTCAAGAATATAGACGACGGCGTTAGTGTTCTCGTCGGACTTGCTCATTTTCTTTGTGGGGTCGGCGAGAGACATTATCTTAGCGCCATTTTTTGCCATAATTGGTTCGGGAATGGTGAAGGTATCGGGATATATGGCATTGAATCGAGTTGCGACATCGCGGCAGAGTTCAACGTGCTGTTTTTGGTCTATACCCACGGGAACTACGTCTGTCTGATAGAGTAGAATATCTGCCGCCATAAGCACGGGGTAGGTGAATAGTCCCGCGTTGATGTTGTCAGCGTGCTTCTGCGACTTATCCTTGAATTGCGTCATTCTTGAAAGCTCACCAAAGCCTGTGAAGCAGTTGAGCAGCCATGCAAGCTCAGCGTGCTCCTTAACATGTGACTGAACGTAAAGAGTGTTTTTTTCGGGGTCAAGACCGCAAGCCATGTAGAGAGCTAAGGTCTCGTATGTGCGGCGGCGAAGGTCTGCGGGCACCTGACGAACCGTGATAGCGTGCTCGTCAACAACGCAGTAAAAGCATTTGTATTTTTCGGAATACGCGGAAAAATTCTTTATCGCGCCGAGATAATTTCCGATAGTAAGATTACCACTCGGTTGAACACCCGAGAAGGAAACAGGAGTGTTTTGAAACATAATATATTCCTCACTTTGTATATTTTTTGAAATAAAAAGTCCCCGACAGAGCTTTTCTCTGTCGGGGACGAATTGACACAATCAACGTGAATCCGCGGTACCACCCACGATTCGAGGCAAGAGCCTCCTCATAAAAGCATTAACGCTGCCAACGTCTCCCATACTTACGCCTGAGCGTTTTCTGTTTGCCCTCAAAGGTCCATTCGGCATTTTTTGTTGACCGCACTCACACCAACGGCGGCTCTCTGAGCAATAGGTAAAATGCTTACTAATCCTTTTCATCGGTTTGTTACATTATAAATCAAATATTTTGATTTGTCAATAGATTTCAGATAAATTCTCTCGCGATATTGCCAAGGAGCTTTATGCCTTCAAGTATCTGCTTGTCAGAAGGAGTGCTGTAATTAAGCCTGAAGGACTGTGACGGAGCCTCCGTGTCGCAGTTGAAGGTAGCCCCGGGGACTATTCGCACACCTTTGTCGGTGGCGGATTTTATAAACGCATTGGCATTGACTCCATGGGGCAGGGTGCACCAGATAAAGAGACCGCCCTCGGGGCGAGTGAATTTTATCTCGCTTGGCATATATTTGTCAAGCGCGTCAAGCATAAGCGTGCACTTGTGTCTGTATATCGCACGTATGTCGTCGATGTGTCCGTCAAGGTCGCATTCTGTCATATATTTGTAGCAGAGCATCTGGAAAAATAGATTTGTATGAACGTCGCTTGTCTGCTTGGATACCACCATTTTAGAGGCAACCTCATCGGGTGCTATGACAAAGCCCACTCTCATTCCTGCCGAAAGTATCTTTGAAAACGTAGAGCAATATATAACTATGCCGTCCTCGTCCATACTCTTTATAGAAGGAATGTCCTCTCCGGCAAAGCGGAGCTCGCCGTAGGGGTTATCCTCAAGAATCATAAGTCCGTATTTTTTTGCCAACTCGTATATCTTGACCCGTTTTTCGTAGGACGTGCATATTCCTGCGGGATTTTGAAAATTGGGTATAACGTAGATGAGCTTGGCGTTGGGCGTTGATTTTATGGTTTTTTCAAGCTCGTCTATATTTATACCGTCGTCCTCAAGTGTAACTCCAACGGGTGTCGCGCCGTTGGAACGGAAAGCGTTTAGCGCGCCTATAAAGGTCGGGTTTTCGCATATCACCGCGTCTCCCTCGTTGCAGAATACCTTGCAGGCAAGCTCGATGCCTTGCTGACCGCCCGATACTATGATAGTCGTATCGTCAAAGGCATCACCGTCCGAGACGGATCTTCCTATGTTGAATTTTTTCTTCTGCCTTTCTGCTATGAGCTCACGCAGGGGAGTATAGCCGTCAGTAGCCCCGTATTGAAGTGCAAGGCTTGGAGAATCCCTGTATATCTCGGCGGATATTCGTGCCATATCTTCAACGGGGAAGGATTCGGGCGTGGGATTTCCTGCCGCAAAGGATATAGTGTCGGGAGTTGTGGGTGCTTTGAGTATCTCACGTATCGCCGAGGGCTTAAGGTTGGCTATTTTATTTGAAAATTTATACGTCATAACCGTAATCTCCAATCAATCAGATCATAGTTAGATTATACCACCAAAGCTTAGCCATTTCAATACCCGTGCGCAATTTTTTATCAGTTTATTGACATTTTTGCCCCTTTGTGATACAATGTGGTAAATAAAAACTTTAAGAGGTACTTATGTCTAAAGTAAAATGGAAGGGCGGAGCTCTGATAGCCCCTCTGCCTCCCGTGATGGTAAGCTGTGGAGATATGGAGAGGTCAAATATCATAACGGTGGCGTGGACGGGAATTGTCAACACCATACCTCCAAAAACCTATATATCGATAAGGCCGTCGCGACATTCCTACAACATAATAAAGGAGAGCGGGGAGTTTGTTCTCAATCTTACTCCGTCAAGCCTTATAAGGCATGCGGATTACTGCGGAATATACACGGGAGCAAAGGTTGATAAATTTGCAAAATGCGGACTTACCAAGGAGGCGGCACAGGTCGTATCTTGTCCCATAATATCGGAATGTCCGCTTTCCCTTGAATGTAAGGTCACAGGGATAATACCGCTTGGAACTCACGATATGTTTATGGCGGATATCGTTGCGGTAAACGTTGACGAGGCTCTTATAAACAAGGACGGCAAGCTCGACCTTGCCCGCGCGGGACTTGCCGCGTTTGCTCATGGAGAGTATTTTGAGCTTGGAAAGAAGATAGGAAGATTCGGATTTTCTACTGACAAAAAGAAAAAGACGTTGAAGACTCACGCGACTCCTTCCACCAAAAAGGGAACACAGAAAAAAAGCACAAAGCAAAAATGATAAAAAACGGAGAGGCACACACCTCTCCGTTTTTTTATTACATTTAATTATTCGGCTTTTGTTTCTGCCTCGAAGAATGAGGGGTCAGCCTTGATAAAGAATTCGTAGGAATATCCCTCAACGGTTTCTGCTATCTCAAAGCCATCGGCAGGGGCAAACTCGATCTTGTACCAACCAAGCTCTGCGTCCTCAGCAACTACCTTGACTTCAGCCCCAACAGCTATCTGACCTACAACGTTGAGTGCGCTTTCAGCGTCATTCTTTGTTCCGTCGGGAACCTGAGGAGTAACACGTACATTTATAGCTACCTTTGCTACGAGAGTCTTTGACACCTCGGAAAAGTCGTTGTCATCCGCATTGTAGGTGGTAAGGTTTCTTGTAGCGATGTAAACCTCTTCACCGTCGTATATTACTTTGCTCCATCTTTCGTTGGTGCTGATTGCGATTCTCTGGAGCTCTGTTCCGGACTTTACCTCTGCGAGCCAGGTGTACTCACCGTCACGAAGAGCAACTGCAGCGGAAGGGTTGACCACGTATACTGTGCCTGTGAGTTCAGTATAATCAAGCTCACCGGGGTCCGCACCTGCGCTTGTGTCGTCTGTCTCTGTATCAGAGTCGTCGGAATCGCCAGTATCGTTAGGATCTTCGGTAGAAATATCTATAGTGTTGCCATCAGTTGTATTTTCTTCTCCATTGTTACAAGCGCAGAAAGATGTAACTATGAAAAGTGCCAAAAGTATCGCTAAAATTTTTCTTGCCATTTTTGCCTCCTGATAAGTCCGTCGGGACGTTTATTTTTTAATCGTCTGGATATTTTCAACTATAAGTCAATTATATCATATCAAATTTGTAATGTCAATAACAAAAGTCAAAAATTTTATAATTTTTTGTGGATTCTGGACGAGTGATTTTCAGGCTTGAAGAATAAAACGAGCAGAGTATAAAAAATTAAAATTTCGGGCATTTTGTTGACAATTTGGGCGGATTTGTGTTATAATTTTATGCAGAGATTCAAAAGTTCAGGAAACGGAGCAGATGCATGAAAAAATTACTGTGCATAGACGGAAACAGTATACTAAATCGCCAGTTTTACGGAATAAGATTTTTGTCTACCAAGGACGGATTTCCCACCAATGCCGTATTTGGCTTTGTTAATGTTATATTGAAGCAAATCGAGACAATCAATCCCGATTATATAGCCGTTGCGTTTGACCTGAAGGCACCCACCTTCAGACACGGTATGTATTCGGAGTACAAGGCGGGCAGGAAGCCGAGTCCCGACGACCTTATAAAGCAGTTTCCTGTGGCAAAGGAGATATGTCGGGCTATGGGAATATCCGTGCTTGAGCTCGAAGGCTACGAGGCTGATGATATCCTCGGAACACTGTCCAAAATGGCAGAGTGTTGCGAGGATGAGACCGAGGCGTACGTCCTGACGGGAGACCGAGACTCGCTCCAGCTGATATCCGACAAGACCCGAGTGCTTTTGGCTACAAATACCGACACGGTCACCTTTGACGAAGTCGCCTTTTTTGAAAAATACGGTGTTCGTGCCTCTCAGTACGTTGACGTAAAGGCACTTATGGGGGATAGCTCGGATAATATTCCCGGAGTCGCGGGAATAGGAGAGAAAACTGCGTTTAAGCTCATAGCAGAGCAGGGAGATATTGATTCCGTGTACGCAAATCTGGACACTATGGCATTGGGTGCGTCTACCAAGGCAAAGCTTGAGGCAGGCAGAGACAGTGCGTATATGTCCAAGCAGCTCGCCACCATAATTCGCGACGTGCCTCTTGGAATATCCCTTCATAATATCTCAAATCACGGAATAGACCGCAATAAGACCAAGGAGTTATTTGTTCGCTATGAGCTTCTCGGAGCAATAAAAAGGCTTGGTCTTGACAAGGACGAACCGTCTGCCGTAGCACAGAGCAATGCTCATCCCGATGTCGTAGATCTTGAGAGCTCGGATATCGGCAAGCTTGACGGTGAAGTCTACGCTTTTGATTTTGAAAATGACACCGCAACATTTAGTGACGAAAAGAGTATTTTTGTTATAAACTCACCTGACGCGTCGCTTTTAGATATCCTTGATTCCAAACGAATAGTATGCCTTGATTGCAAACGGATATATCAATCTCTTGAGGAGTATGGCATACATTGGCGCTCATGCTTCTTTGACGTAATGCTCGGAGCATACGTGGACGACTCAAACCAAAATGCCTACACAATTGAGCGTCTTTGTGCTACCTATCTCGGCGAGATAGCGGACGAGACGGTACCTTCCGCTTTCTACGTCGCGAGAATGTGGAAAAAAATAGAGGACAGGCTTGAGGAGAGCGGACAGAAGGCTCTGCTTTACGATATAGAGATGCCCTTGGCGGCGGTGCTTTGCGATATGGAGAAAGAGGGCTGCCGTATTGACTGCGAGGGAATCGAAAAGTACGGTTATGAGCTTGATGAAATAGCGTCGGCGCTTGAATCAAGAATATACATGGCAGCGGGAGAGGAGTTCAATATAAACTCCCCAAAGCAGCTTGGGGAGGTGCTTTTCGAAAAGCTTATGCTCCCATCGGGCAAAAAGACTAAAACGGGATACTCCACAAATGCCGATGTTCTTGAAAAACTGCGCAAATATCACCCTATAATAGACGATATACTTGAATACAGACAAATGACCAAGCTCAAGGGCACGTACGTGGACGGTCTGCTCAAGGCTGTCGGCGAGGATGGACGTCTGCATACCACATTCAAGCAGACGGGCACGGCAACGGGACGCCTTTCCTCGATAAATCCCAACCTGCAGAATATCCCCATAAGAACAGAGGCGGGAAGGCGATTCAGAAAATATTTTACGCCTCAAAGCCCCGACTACGTGCTTATCGACGCGGACTATTCGCAGATAGAGCTACGAGTGCTCGCGCATCTCGCTCGCGATGAGCACATGTGCGCGGCGTTTATGTCGGGGGAGGATATCCACACCGCTACGTCTTGCCGTGTCTTTGGCGTATCACCGGACGAGGTAACGGTGGAGATGAGAAAGAGAGCGAAGGCCATCAACTTCGGAATCCTTTACGGAATGGGAGATTTTTCTCTTGCTGACGACCTTAAGATATCACGCGCTAAGGCTAAGGAATATATAGACAGTTATCTTTCAAGCTATCGTGGTATCGAGACTTATCTTGAAAAGACCATAGCCGACGCCAAGGAGAACGGATATACCACTACGATGTTTTCTCGCAGAAGATATATTCCCGAGCTTGCGGCGGCGAATAAAATGCTCCGTAATTTCGGAGAGAGAGTGGCAAGAAACAGTCCTATACAAGGCAGTAGTGCCGACATCATAAAGATTGCTATGATAAATACTGATAGACGTCTTAAGGATAGCGGGCTTGGAGCACGTCTGTTGCTTCAGGTGCACGACGAGCTTCTCGTGGAGTGTCCCCGAGAACACGCGGAGAAGGTGTTGGAAATATTGACGTCTGAGATGGAAAACGCTGTAGAGCTCAACGTGCCGCTCAAGGTAGAGGCACAAAGCGGAGATACGTGGTACGAATGTCACTGAGGAGGAAAAAGTATGGATAACCAAGAGCTTATGTCTCTGCTTGAGAGCAGAAGGACATACCGTAGATTTGACGAGAGCAGAGCAATAGACGATGAGATAGTTGCGGATATGAAGCACTCGGCGCAGCTTGCATCAAGTGCTATGAACCGTCAACCTCTGAAATATATATACGTTCGCCGCCCCGACACCGTCAATGCTATTTTTGATATAACGAGATGGGGCTCGGCGTTGCCGGACGGTCTTGGCAGACCTCGCGAGGGCGAGCGCCCGACTATGTTCGTAGCTGTGCTTGCGGTAAAGGAGCTGACAACCAGATTTACAGATTTTGATGCGGGACTTGCGGTGTCGAATATAACTCTTGCCGCGTGGAGTCACGGAGTAGGCTCCTGCGTGCTCGGAAGTGTGGACTGTGAAAGGCTCAGGGAAATGCTTGAAATTCCCGACGAGCTTGAGATCATCACCGTTGTGGGATTTGGATATCCCACGCATACCAGCCGAATAGTAGAGGTAAGCGAGGGCGATGATATGAAATATAGCCTCGACGGGCAAAAAAATTACGTTGTGCCGAAAAAAAGCATATCTGATACGGTCAAGGATATTTAGGAGACTGTCTGCGTTGACCTGCGCGCTAATATATAAATAAATTTTAAATTTTCGGAAAAACTATTGAAAGTCAGGGCAAAATCTGATATAATATAAAGGTCCGATGTGTTGGACTAAAATTGATATAATGCAGCGTGTGCTGCAAAACGAGGCCATACCAGCCGGGGATTTAGCGGAGCCCTGCACCTGAAATCCGCTACAGCAGGGGTGGATCCCGCATTTGAGGGCCGAACCTTTACGAATTGAGTCCTATCTGCTGTGTTGACGGGTGGGTCTTGCGCAATTGGGAGCTGTGAACTATGTCAGAGGGGGAACCAAGCAGCATTAAGCGGTTGACCTGATGTGCCGCGAGGTAGCCTGCCTTGAGCAGAGGGTATGAAGATCGCGTGGAGGAGAAGTTCGATTTTGCGGTGTATGGTCTCGTTTTGCGGCACACGCTTTTAATTACGGGAGAGGAGGGAGAATATGCATCAGGCGCTATACAGAAAATGGAGACCTAAAACCTTTGGCGAGGTCTACGGTCAGGACCATATCACGTCGATACTAAAGTATGAGGTTTCAAACTCAAAGTTTTCACACGCATATCTCTTCTGCGGCTCTCGTGGAACGGGAAAAACTACGTGCGCCAAGATACTTGCAAAGGCAGTCAACTGTTTGCACAGCGAGAACGGAGATCCGTGCGGTAAGTGTGAGGCTTGCCGTGCGATAGATTCGGGAAGCGCAACTGACGTGCTTGAAATGGACGCGGCGTCAAACAACGGTGTTGACAATATAAGAGATATTCGCGATGAGGTCGTGTACTCTCCGTCGAATCTAAAATACCGCGTTTACATCATAGACGAGGTGCATATGCTCTCGACGAGCGCGTTCAACGCTCTTCTCAAAACGCTTGAAGAGCCGCCCGAGCACGTAATATTCATTTTGGCGACGACAGAGCTACATAAGCTCCCCGCCACCATAATTTCAAGATGTCAACGGTTTGATTTCCGCAGAATATCCACCGAGGTGCTCAAAAATCACTTGATGAGAATAGCGGAAAAGGAAGATATACAGATAGACGAGAGTGCGGCGGTTCTGCTTGCGAAACACGCGCAGGGAGGTATGCGAGACGCTATCAGTCTGCTTGAGCTGTGCGCATCAAGCCGACAGAGGATAGATAATGCTCTGGTTGCGAGCACGATAGGCTCAAGCGGACGCGAGAATATGCTCGCAGTAGTAAAAGCCATATCCGAGAAGGATTATGAAACTATATTTGCCGCAGTGGACGAGGTGGTCAGGTCGTCAAGAGATATAACGGTGTTCTGGCAGGAGCTCATTTCTGTCTACCGTGACCTTTTGGTCGTGAAAAGTTCAAAGGAGCCGTCTGTGTACCTCGACCTTACCGATAGCGAGACCGAGGCGCTCACCACGCTCGCGAAAGCCTTTTCAATAGAGCTGTTGTCATACCATTGCGGTATGCTTCAGGAGGCGCTTGTCACAATGCTCAAGGCAAATGCGGTAAGAAGGATAGTAGCCGAGCTCACGCTTGTCAGAATGTGTGACGAGCGGCTGGTCAATTCCACAGAGGCAATGCTTTCGAGAATTTCCGCGCTTGAAAAAGCCGTCGCTTCGGGAGCGGTCATAGCGCCCGCGGCGAAAGATGGGGATGGGCAGGAGAAAACAAGCTCGCGTCCGAAAAGCAGAGCACGTGCAAAGGTAAGCTCAGACGACGATGAAATGTTTAAGTCGGATGCGCCCGTAGATTATAAGGCGACCGCCCAAAAGGAAGAAAAGACCGCACAGTCGCCCTCGGACGGCGATAACGTTCGTACCTTGAGGCCCTTTAAGAGCAGAGCAGAGGCCATTGAGCTTATGGGAAGAAAAAATCCTATGCTCTCATCCTTCTTCAAGGGAGCAAAGTGGTACACAGACGGTGACGGACGTGTGGTCCTGAAATTCTCGACGCAATTCAATATAGATAACGTCAAGACATTTGGCGGAGAGCAATTTTTCCTTGATGTCATGTCCGAGGTTATAGGAAAACGGCTTTCGGCATCGGACGTCAAGTATGAATGTGACGAGGAAAAGAGAGACAACGCGATAATAGATGAAATAATAGAATCGGCCGAGCAAGGCTGACATATCAAACAAGGAGATAAAAACAATGAGAGCTAATATACCGAGAGGAATGGGCGGAGGAGCCCAGAATATGCAGGCAATGCTTCGTCAGGCACAGAAGATGCAGGAGGACATGGCCGCGCTTCAGGAGGAGCTTGACGCGCGTGAGTATGAGGTCAAGGCAGGCGGCGGAGTGGTATCCGTTAAGATAAACGGTAAAAAGGAGATACTTGCCATAGATATCCAACCCGAGATAGTAGACCCCGATGACGTTGAAACACTTTCTGATATACTCATTGCGGCAGTAAATGAGGCTATAAAGAGAGTTGAGAATACCAACAGTGAAGAAATGGGAAAGGTGACTCAGGGTATGAATATGCCCGGAATGTTCTGATATGGCGGAGTACATAGAGTCCTTGCAAAAGCTTGCCGAACAGTTTGGCAGACTTGAGGGCGTAGGAAAAAAGAACGCTATGAAAATGGCATTTTCCGTGCTCGATATGACGGCTGAGGAGGCCGAGGAGTTTTCCAAGGCTATAATAGAGGCAAAAGAGAAGATACATCTCTGTCCTATATGCCAGAACATAACCGACAGAGAGGTCTGTCCTATATGCGCGGACCCAAACAGAGACAGAAGAACTGTTTGCATAGTCTCTGACCCAAGAGTAGTTATATCTATGGAGAAGGTCAGGGAATACAAGGGAACATATCACGTCCTTCACGGAGTTATATCTCCTATGAACGGAATTACCCCCGATAAGCTCAAGATAAAGGAGCTGTTGGCAAGGATAGACGATGGAGAGATAGAGGAAGCGATAGTAGCCACCAATCCAACGGTCGAGGGAGAGGCTACCGCTATGTATATATCAAGACTTCTAAAGCCTTTTGACATAAAGGTTACAAGACTTGCATACGGTGTTCCTATGGGAAGTGACCTTGAATATGCCGACGAGATAACACTTTACCGCGCTATCGAGGGCAGACGTGATTTCTGATAACAATACGGGACGGCAAAAGCCGTCCCGTATTGTTATCAGAAATCAAATATGACCTTATCTCCGTCAAGCTTGAGCTTTGCGTTGAAGGGCTTTCCGTTTTTGGATACAAAGCCTTGTATCTCCGAGGAGACGCCCTCTGACAAAATCTTCCTGGCGTTTGATATGGAGATAGTACGCTTGCATATAAAGCTGCCTATTTTGAACTTGCAACCGTCCTTGTATCCCATACAGCCGTAGCCGTACCGACCTTTGACTACGTCCTTCCCGCAAACGGGACACTTTCCTACGAGGTCCCCGTAAAAGCCCGTGTCGGAGTCGAGTTCAAGAGAAATATCCTTGTGCTCAAACACCTTTGATATCTCATCACACGCAAGACGGACACTGTCGGTTATGCTGATGTCGCCTCTGTATACCTTTTTCAATGCCTGACCAAGCTCACTGGTCTTGTATTTATCCATAGATACCCTCATCTGCATAAGCTGCTCGATGAGATATTCGCCACCGGGGAGAATAGTATATACGTCCTTTTTGAGCTCAATGTATCCCGAACGCCTTGCGTTTTCTATAATACCCGTTCTTGTTGCCTCTGTTCCAAGCTCAAGGCCCTCGAATATAGCCTTGTAATCCTCTTCGTCGTTTTCAGTTTCCCCGTCGGGATTGCTCGCCGCGCGCTCTGCGGCGGCCGCCTTGTCCTCACGGAATGGGTTTTTCAGATAATTGTTGAGCGTCTCGACCGTGTAGTGCTTTGGAGGATTAGTCTGCTTTTCAACAGGACGGAACTCTATATTTACTCGGTCACCTTTTTCAAGAGAGGGAAGTATCTTGTCCTTTCTCTCGGAATCGTCAAAGCGCATAAAGCCTTTTTGTAGAATGATTATTCCCTTGAGTGTGAACTGCTCGTATCCGCCTACGTCAATTACTATTTCTGTCTTTTGAGCGATACATTCTTCCTCACAGAACACCGATACAAATCGGCGGAATACCGTCTGATAGACCTGCATCTCCTTCTCGCTCAGATGTTCCTTTTTGGGTATCTTGTGAGTGGGGGTAAGAGCAGAGTGGCTCTCTATCTTGGAGTCGTCAAAAATAGTCTTTTTGTCTTTAAAGACAACAGGATATCCTATGCCCTTTATAGCTCCGATTATTTTTTTGACCTTGTCCTTCTCGTTAGTCGCCATATATTCCGAGTTGGTTCTCGGATAGGTAAGATAACCCTCCTCATAAAGCTTTTGAACTATGGTAAGGCTGTCCGACATAGACATTTTGTATTTTTTGCTCAGTACGTTCTGGAGCTTTGAAAGGGAAAACAGCTTTCCGGGGCCTATGGTCTCTTTTTTGGTCTTTTTTGAAACTACGGTCGCATCGCTTGAGTTGTATTTTTTACACAGAGCCTCGGCTTGTGCCCTTTTGTCCTTATCAAATTTCTCACGACTGACCAGCTCTATCTCCTCGTCTCCTGTCTTTTCCTTTGAGACTGCGGCAAAATATACGTCTGGAACAAAGTTCCTTATTGCCATATCTCTGTCATAAATTGCACGGACTATGGGGACTATAACACGTCCGACACGCAAAAGCATCCCCGTTTTGAGAGTAGCGTATCTTGTGAGATTAACTCCGTAAAGCCAATCTATATAGGTGCGAGCAAATCCCTCGTCGGCGAGATTGTCGTATTCGCTCTCGTTCTTCATCTCCGCCAGTGCTTTTCCGATGGTCTCAGGCGTCTGGTCGGGAAGCCACAAGCGCAAGAATGACTTTTGCCCACCGTCAAGCGCTCCTGTATTCATAACGCACAAACGGATTATTATTTCCCCCTCTCTGTCCGAGTCTCCCGCGTTTACTATTCTGTCAACGTCATCACGCATACATAAATATTTTATGGTCTCAAACTGACGCTCAACGCCCGGGTCGACCTTCTTGTCAGACCCCACCTTGAGCTTGAACTTGAATTTCTCCGGAAAGCAGGGAAGATTGTCCATAGACCAGCGCACGCCCGTGTCTCCACCCGTGTAATCCTCTATGTCGCACAGAGAAAAGAGGTGTCCGAAAGCCCACGTTACAAAATATCCGCCGCCCTCAAAGTATCCGTTTCTCTTCTGAAGGGAGCAATTATTCATTTGTTGAATACCCTGAACGATATTTCTGGCAAGACTTGGCTTTTCCGCGATTATTACCGTCATTTTGTCCCTCCTAATAAGACTTTGTTTACAAGATACATTCTAACATATAAGGTGATTTTTGTCAACCGCCACACAGTCGTGTTTTAGGGAAAATAACGCTGTGTGTATAAAATAAACGATACCCACGAGGTATATTAAAAAAATGTTGTAAAAACAACAAGAAAAATTTGGATAAAGCATTGACATTGTGGTAAAAATGTAGTATAATTAGTTGGTATATATAAACTTGTGGCATATTGTAAAGACTTCATAAAATATGTGACTGTGGGCCAAGCTGTTAATTATAAGGGTCCATAGCGGAATGGAGAATAAATATGAGAGATTATGTAATTTTCACGGATTCATCCTGTGACCTTCCCGCCGAGCTTGCGAAGGAGATGGATGTAGAGGTGCTCAATCTTGAGGTGAACATTGAGGGAATAGGCACCAAATTGAACAATGAGATAGATCCTCAGGAATTTTACGGATACCTGAGAGATAAGCGCTCGGCAAAGACCTCCGCCGTAAATATGGAGAGATTCTCCGAGGCGTTTGAAAAGCTCGTCGCAGAGGGCAAGGACATTCTTTACCTTGGATTTTCCTCGGGCTTGTCCGCAACCTATACGGCAGGTAAGAACGCCGCAGAGGAGATTATGGAGAAATATCCCGATAGCAAGATAGTTGCGGTTGATACACTTTGCGCGGCTCTCGGTCAGGGACTTCTTGTAAAGCTTGCTGTAGATAAAAAGAACACGGGTGCGACAATTGATGAGGTAGCGACTTGGGTTGAAGAAAATAAGCTTCATCTTGCGCATTGGTTCACCGTTGAGGATCTGTTCTTCCTTAAGCGTGGAGGACGCGTTTCGTCCGCTACCGCAGTTCTTGGAACAGTTCTTCAGATAAAGCCCGTTATGCACGTTGACAATGAAGGAAAGCTTATCAACGTACAGAAGGCGCGCGGCAGAGACGCATCTATCAAAGCTATACTTGAAAAGATGAAGGAGACCGCTATTGACCCTGAAAATCAGACAGTATATATCTGTCACGGGGATTGCTATGATGATGCCAAGAAGCTTGCCGATATGGTCAGCGCAGAATTTGGCATAAAGGATATCCTTATCGGATACGTCGGACCTGTTATCGGAGCACATTCCGGCCCCGGAACGCTTGCTTTGTTCTTCTTGGCAAAGGAAAGATAATATAGAACGGATAATCACTATAAACCAAACTGACACAGTCGGTGGAATGGAGACACTTAATGGGTATTACAGGAAATTTGTATAGAGAGATGGCGCTTTCGGGCGCGGCTTTGCTCAGCAACAAAAAGGAAGAGATAAACAATCTCAACGTTTTCCCCGTGCCTGACGGCGATACGGGTATCAATATGAGTCTCACGATGAGCACTATCGGAAATACCGCAGAGGGACTCGGAATTGGCGAGAGCGCAGAAAAGATTGCGGGCTTTATGCTCCGTTCCGCAAGAGGAAACTCGGGAGCTATCCTCTCACTTTTCTTCAGAGGCGTGTCCAAGGCACTCAAGGGTGTTGATGAGGCAAGCTCAAAGGATATGGTAGAGGCATTCAAAAGAGGTACTACAGAGGCATACCGTGCGGTTATGAAGCCCACAGAGGGAACGATACTTACGGTAATGCGTATGTGTGGCGAGGAGGCCGAGAAGGCGTATCTTGCAAACAAGAGAATAAGCGTTAAAAATCTTTTCAAGGTAATACTTAAGGGTGCCGAGGATGCTTTGGCACAGACACCCGAGATGCTCCCCGTGCTCAAGCAGACGGGAGTAGTCGATGCCGGCGGCGCGGGATTTGTTTGCGTGCTTGAGGGTATGGTAGCGGCTATGGAGGGTAAGCCTTACGTTGCCGAGCATAGCGCGGACGAGAATAATACTCCTACAGAGATGCGTTCAGGCGCTGATTTCTCGGATTTCAATACCGATGATATAAAGTTTGGATATTGTACCGAGTGTATAGTCGAAAAGAATGAAAAGTATGCGGGTGAGGATACGTCGGGCGAGCTCTATGAGTTCATTAAGAGCATTGGTGACAGTGCGGTCTTTGTTGACGACGAGAGCATCATCAAGCTTCATATCCATACCAACGATCCCGGAGCAGTACTTACGAAGGCGATAGAGTTCGGAAACCTTGCCACCGTTAAAATTGAAAACATGAGAAATCAGCATACTGAACTCATGTCAGGTAACAAGGAAGAGCCTGCACCAAAAAAATCCCAGCCTGTTATTGAAAAAAAGTACGGATTCGTAAGCGTATGTATGGGTGACGGCATAAAAAATATGTTTACCGACGTCGGAGTCGATAATATCATAACAGGCGGACAGACTATGAATCCAAGCACTCAGGATATTATTGACGCTGTTATGAAAACTCCCTCGGAGTACGTATTCATACTTCCCAACAATAAAAACATCTGTATGGTTGCAAGGCAGGCATCAGAGATAGTCACCGAGAGAAAGGTAATAGTAATTCCCACAGAGACCGTTCCTCAAGGAATGGCGGCTATGATAGCATATAATCCCGACGGTGAGCTTGATGAGGTTATCAAGGGTATGCAGGAGGGAGCAGCTATGGTGACTTCTATGTCTGTTACGTTTGCGGTAAGAGATACCGAGATAGACAGATTCAACATCAAGAAGGGACAGTACCTTGGTCTCGTTGAAGGAAAGATAGCTTGTGTAAGCAACGACAGCTTCAGTTGTGCAAAGCAGTTGACAAGAGGAATGACGGGAGCCTCCTACGTTACCGTATTCTACGGTGAAGACGTAAGCGAGGAAAAGGCAGAGAAGTTTGGCGCTCTTGTTTCTGAAAAGATCGGAGACGGATGTGACGTTGCCGTGCTTTATGGCGGACAGCCTCTTTATGACTACATCATTTCCGTTGAATAATTGAAATAGAGAAATGCCGACGCATGCGTCGGCATTTCTCTATTTCAATTATTCAACGGAAATGATGTAGTCATAAAGAGGCTGTCCGCCATAAAGCACGGCAACGTCACATCCGTCTCCGATCTTTTCAGAAACAAGAGCGCCAAACTTCTCTGCCTTTTCCTCGCTTACGTCTTCACCGTAGAATACGGTAACGTAGGAGGCTCCCGTCATTCCTCTTGTCAACTGCTTTGCACAACTGAAGCTGTCGTTGCTTACACAAGCTATCTTTCCTTCAACGAGACCAAGGTACTGTCCCTTCTTGATGTTGAATCTGTCTATCTCGGTATCTCTTACCGCAAACGTAACAGACATAGAAGTCACCATAGCTGCTCCCTCCTGCATACCCTTGATAACCTCATCAAGCTCACCGTCGGGATTATATGCTATCATAGCCGCCATTCCTTGAGGAACGGTCTCTGTGGGAATTACTATTACCTTTCTCTCGGTGACTATCTCTGATGCCTGCCTTGCAACCATACAGATGTTTTTATTGTTGGGAAGTATGAATACGTACTCCGAGGGAGTTTTCATAACAGCGTCAATAATATCCTGAGTGCTTGGATTCATAGTCTGTCCGCCTGTTATGATATTATCGACTCCGACGTCGGTAAACATATTTTTTATGCCGTCACCCATACATACGCTTACGAATCCGTACTTTTTTTCAATAACAGGCTGGGATTTTTTTGGTGCAGGCTCTTCCTTGTTACCTGACATGAGTTCAGTATGCTGATTTCTCATGTTTTCAATTTTAACGGTGGCAAGGTTTCCGAACTCTATCGCCTTCGTAAGTACTGCTCCGGGATCGTTGGTATGGATATGAAGCTTGATGATGCTCTCGTCGTCAACAAAGACCGCACTGTCACCAATGCTCTTAATGAACTCATAGAGCTCGCCCGACGTATCCTCACCCGCATACTTTTCATTCTTTTCGACTATACACTCGGTACAATATCCAAACTTTATATCATCGGTATTGAAATCCGAGAAATCAGCGCCTGAACGCATCTCTGTAGGAGTATTATTCTCGTCCGCGCTATGCTCGGCAACGTAAGGCTTACCCTCCATAGCCGCTACCATACCCTCAAGCACGCAAACAAATCCCGCGCCGCCGGCATCGACTACTCCCGTCTGCTTGAGCACGGGGAGCATCTCGGGTGTCTGTGCCAAAGCATCCTCGGCACCCTTAAGTATTACCTTGAAAAGATTTTTAACGCTTATTCTCTTGTTTGCAAGATACGCCTTCTCGGCCTCCTCGCCACACATACGCATTACCGTAAGTATCGTTCCCTCTGTGGGCTTCATAACCGCACGGTATGCCTCTGTAGTACCTCTTTTGAATGCCTCTACCATATCCTTTGAGCTTGCCTCATCAACACCCTTGAGTGCCTTGGACACGCCTCTGAAGAAAAGTGAGAGGATAGCTCCCGAGTTTCCTCTTGCGGAACGGAGCATAAAGCCCGCAATCTTTTCTGCGCTCTCGCCAATTCCGAGTCCCTCTGCGGTATTTCCGATAGTGCTCATCGTGAGACTCATATTGATACCCGTATCGCCGTCAGGCACGGGGAAAACGTTGAGATTGTTTATCTCTTCCTTTTTGTTGCTGAGCAAAGCCGCGCCCGAAAGCGCCATCTCTCTATACAAATTTCCTGTAATACCCATTAAGTGTCTCCATTCCACCGACTGTGTCAGTTTGGTTTATAGTGATTATCCGTTCTATATTATCTTTCCTTTGCCAAGAAGAACAAAGCAAGCGTTCCGGGGCCGGAATGTGCTCCGATAACAGGTCCGACGTATCCGATAAGGATATCCTTTATGCCAAATTCTGCGCTGACCATATCGGCAAGCTTCTTGGCATCATCATAGCAATCCCCGTGACAGATATATACTGTCTGATTTTCAGGGTCAATAGCGGTCTCCTTCATCTTTTCAAGTATAGCTTTGATAGATGCGTCTCTGCCGCGCGCCTTCTGTACGTTGATAAGCTTTCCTTCATTGTCAACGTGCATAACGGGCTTTATCTGAAGAACTGTTCCAAGAACTGCGGTAGCGGACGAAACGCGTCCTCCACGCTTAAGGAAGAACAGATCCTCAACGGTGAACCAATGCGCAAGATGAAGCTTATTTTCTTCAACCCAAGTCGCTACCTCATCAATTGTCGCACCCGTGTTCTTTTTATCTACAGCAAGCTTTACAAGAAGTCCCTGACCGAGAGCCGCGCAAAGTGTATCAACCGCAACTATCTTGCTATCGGGATATTTCTCCATAATCTCCTCTGCGGCGTTCTTACCTGCCGTATAGGTTGCGGACAAGCCCGAGGAAAATCCAAGGTAAAGAATGTCCTTGCCCTCTGCGACGAGCTTTTCAAACGCCTCGGAGAATCTCTCCATATTTACGGCGGAGGTCTTTGCCGAGCGCTTATCTCTCAGGTATCCGTAAAATTCCTGAGGATCTATCTCATTGTTCAATTTGGTGCCTATTCCCTCAATGTTCACCTCAAGATTGAGCACCTCTACATCCATCTCCTTCGCAAGCTCGGCGGGAAGGTCACAGGATGAATCCGTGAAAATTACATAATCTCTCATATTTATTCTCCATTCCGCTATGGACCCTTATAATTAACAGCTTGGCCCACAGTCACATATTTTATGAAGTCTTTACAATATGCCACAAGTTTATATATACCAACTAATTATACTACATTTTTACCACAATGTCAATGCTTTATCCAAATTTTTCTTGTTGTTTTTACAACATTTTTTTAATATACCTCGTGGGTATCGTTTATTTTATACACACAGCGTTATTTTCCCTAAAACACGACTGTGTGGCGGTTGACAAAAATCACCTTATATGTTAGAATGTATCTTGTAAACAAAGTCTTATTAGGAGGGACAAAATGACGGTAATAATCGCGGAAAAGCCAAGTCTTGCCAGAAATATCGTTCAGGGTATTCAACAAATGAATAATTGCTCCCTTCAGAAGAGAAACGGATACTTTGAGGGCGGCGGATATTTTGTAACGTGGGCTTTCGGACACCTCTTTTCTCTGTGCGACATAGAGGATTACACGGGTGGAGACACGGGCGTGCGCTGGTCTATGGACAATCTTCCCTGCTTTCCGGAGAAATTCAAGTTCAAGCTCAAGGTGGGGTCTGACAAGAAGGTCGACCCGGGCGTTGAGCGTCAGTTTGAGACCATAAAATATTTATGTATGCGTGATGACGTTGACAGAATAGTAAACGCGGGAGACTCGGACAGAGAGGGGGAAATAATAATCCGTTTGTGCGTTATGAATACAGGAGCGCTTGACGGTGGGCAAAAGTCATTCTTGCGCTTGTGGCTTCCCGACCAGACGCCTGAGACCATCGGAAAAGCACTGGCGGAGATGAAGAACGAGAGCGAATACGACAATCTCGCCGACGAGGGATTTGCTCGCACCTATATAGATTGGCTTTACGGAGTTAATCTCACAAGATACGCTACTCTCAAAACGGGGATGCTTTTGCGTGTCGGACGTGTTATAGTCCCCATAGTCCGTGCAATTTATGACAGAGATATGGCAATAAGGAACTTTGTTCCAGACGTATATTTTGCCGCAGTCTCAAAGGAAAAGACAGGAGACGAGGAGATAGAGCTGGTCAGTCGTGAGAAATTTGATAAGGACAAAAGGGCACAAGCCGAGGCTCTGTGTAAAAAATACAACTCAAGCGATGCGACCGTAGTTTCAAAAAAGACCAAAAAAGAGACCATAGGCCCCGGAAAGCTGTTTTCCCTTTCAAAGCTCCAGAACGTACTGAGCAAAAAATACAAAATGTCTATGTCGGACAGCCTTACCATAGTTCAAAAGCTTTATGAGGAGGGTTATCTTACCTATCCGAGAACCAACTCGGAATATATGGCGACTAACGAGAAGGACAAGGTCAAAAAAATAATCGGAGCTATAAAGGGCATAGGATATCCTGTTGTCTTTAAAGACAAAAAGACTATTTTTGACGACTCCAAGATAGAGAGCCACTCTGCTCTTACCCCCACTCACAAGATACCCAAAAAGGAACATCTGAGCGAGAAGGAGATGCAGGTCTATCAGACGGTATTCCGCCGATTTGTATCGGTGTTCTGTGAGGAAGAATGTATCGCTCAAAAGACAGAAATAGTAATTGACGTAGGCGGATACGAGCAGTTCACACTCAAGGGAATAATCATTCTACAAAAAGGCTTTATGCGCTTTGACGATTCCGAGAGAAAGGACAAGATACTTCCCTCTCTTGAAAAAGGTGACCGAGTAAATATAGAGTTCCGTCCTGTTGAAAAGCAGACTAATCCTCCAAAGCACTACACGGTCGAGACGCTCAACAATTATCTGAAAAACCCATTCCGTGAGGACAAGGCGGCCGCCGCAGAGCGCGCGGCGAGCAATCCCGACGGGGAAACTGAAAACGACGAAGAGGATTACAAGGCTATATTCGAGGGCCTTGAGCTTGGAACAGAGGCAACAAGAACGGGTATTATAGAAAACGCAAGGCGTTCGGGATACATTGAGCTCAAAAAGGACGTATATACTATTCTCCCCGGTGGCGAATATCTCATCGAGCAGCTTATGCAGATGAGGGTATCTATGGATAAATACAAGACCAGTGAGCTTGGTCAGGCATTGAAAAAGGTATACAGAGGCGACATCAGCATAACCGACAGTGTCCGTCTTGCGTGTGATGAGATATCAAAGGTGTTTGAGCACAAGGATATTTCTCTTGAACTCGACTCCGACACGGGCTTTTACGGGGACCTCGTAGGAAAGTGTCCCGTTTGCGGGAAGGACGTAGTCAAAGGTCGGTACGGCTACGGCTGTATGGGATACAAGGACGGTTGCAAGTTCAAAATAGGCAGCTTTATATGCAAGCGTACTATCTCCATATCAAACGCCAGGAAGATTTTGTCAGAGGGCGTCTCCTCGGAGATACAAGGCTTTGTATCCAAAAACGGAAAGCCCTTCAACGCAAAGCTCAAGCTTGACGGAGATAAGGTCATATTTGATTTCTGATAACAATACGGGACGGCTTTTGCCGTCCCGTATTGTTATCAGAAATCACGTCTGCCCTCGATAGCGCGGTAAAGTGTTATCTCGTCGGCATATTCAAGGTCACTTCCCATAGGAACACCGTATGCAAGTCTTGTAACCTTTATGTCAAAAGGCTTTAGAAGTCTTGATATATACATAGCGGTAGCCTCTCCCTCGACCGTTGGATTGGTGGCTACTATCGCTTCCTCTATCTCTCCATCGTCTATCCTTGCCAACAGCTCCTTTATCTTGAGCTTATCGGGGGTAATTCCGTTCATAGGAGATATAACTCCGTGAAGGACGTGATATGTTCCCTTGTATTCCCTGACCTTCTCCATAGATATAACTACTCTTGGGTCAGAGACTATGCAAACAGTTCTTCTGTCTCTGTTTGGGTCCGCGCATATAGGACAGACCTCTCTGTCGGTTATGTTCTGGCATATAGGACAGAGATGTATCTTCTCTTTTGCCTCTATTATAGCCTTGGAAAACTCCTCGGCCTCCTCAGCCGTCATATCGAGCACGGAAAATGCCATTTTCATAGCGTTCTTTTTTCCTACGCCCTCAAGTCTGCCAAACTGTTCGGCAAGCTTTTGCAAGGACTCTATGTACTCCGCCATATCAGAACATTCCGGGCATATTCATACCCTGAGTCACCTTTCCCATTTCTTCACTGTTGGTATTCTCAACTCTCTTTATAGCCTCATTTACTGCCGCAATGAGTATATCAGAAAGTGTTTCAACGTCATCGGGGTCTACTATCTCGGGTTGGATATCTATGGCAAGTATCTCCTTTTTACCGTTTATCTTAACGGATACCACTCCGCCGCCTGCCTTGACCTCATACTCACGCGCGTCAAGCTCCTCCTGAAGCGCGGCCATGTCCTCCTGCATCTTCTGTGCCTGACGAAGCATTGCCTGCATATTCTGGGCTCCTCCGCCCATTCCTCTCGGTATATTAGCTCTCATTGTTTTTATCTCCTTGTTTGATATGTCAGCCTTGCTCGGCCGATTCTATTATTTCATCTATTATCGCGTTGTCTCTCTTTTCCTCGTCACATTCATACTTGACGTCCGATGCCGAAAGCCGTTTTCCTATAACCTCGGACATGACATCAAGGAAAAATTGCTCTCCGCCAAATGTCTTGACGTTATCTATATTGAATTGCGTCGAGAATTTCAGGACCACACGTCCGTCACCGTCTGTGTACCACTTTGCTCCCTTGAAGAAGGATGAGAGCATAGGATTTTTTCTTCCCATAAGCTCAATGGCCTCTGCTCTGCTCTTAAAGGGCCTCAAGGTACGAACGTTATCGCCGTCCGAGGGCGACTGTGCGGTCTTTTCTTCCTTTTGGGCGGTCGCCTTATAATCTACGGGCGCATCCGACTTAAACATTTCATCGTCGTCTGAGCTTACCTTTGCACGTGCTCTGCTTTTCGGACGCGAGCTTGTTTTCTCCTGCCCATCCCCATCTTTCGCCGCGGGCGCTATGACCGCTCCCGAAGCGACGGCTTTTTCAAGCGCGGAAATTCTCGAAAGCATTGCCTCTGTGGAATTGACCAGCCGCTCGTCACACATTCTGACAAGCGTGAGCTCGGCTACTATCCTTCTTACCGCATTTGCCTTGAGCATTGTGACAAGCGCCTCCTGAAGCATACCGCAATGGTATGACAACAGCTCTATTGAAAAGGCTTTCGCGAGCGTGGTGAGCGCCTCGGTCTCGCTATCGGTAAGGTCGAGGTACACAGACGGCTCCTTTGAACTTTTCACGACCAAAAGGTCACGGTAGACAGAAATGAGCTCCTGCCAGAACACCGTTATATCTCTTGACGACCTGACCACCTCGTCCACTGCGGCAAATATAGTTTCATAATCCTTCTCGGATATGGCTTTTACTACTGCGAGCATATTCTCGCGTCCGCTTGAGCCTATCGTGCTCGCAACCAGAGCATTATCTATCCTCTGTCGGCTTGATGCGCACAGCTCAAGCAGACTGATAGCGTCTCGCATACCTCCCTGCGCGTGTTTCGCAAGCAGAACCGCCGCACTCTCGTCTATCTGTATATCTTCCTTTTCCGCTATTCTCATCAAGTGATTTTTGAGCACCTCGGTGGATATTCTGCGGAAATCAAACCGTTGACATCTTGAAATTATGGTGGCGGGGAGCTTATGTAGCTCTGTCGTCGCCAAAATGAATATTACGTGCTCGGGCGGCTCTTCAAGCGTTTTGAGAAGAGCGTTGAACGCGCTCGTCGAGAGCATATGCACCTCGTCTATGATGTAAACGCGGTATTTTAGATTCGACGGAGAGTACACGACCTCATCGCGAATATCTCTTATATTGTCAACACCGTTGTTTGACGCCGCGTCCATTTCAAGCACGTCAGTTGCGCTTCCCGAATCTATCGCACGGCAAGCCTCACACTTACCGCACGGATCTCCGTTCTCGCTGTGCAAACAGTTGACTGCCTTTGCAAGTATCTTGGCGCACGTAGTTTTTCCCGTTCCACGAGAGCCGCAGAAGAGATATGCGTGTGAAAACTTTGAGTTTGAAACCTCATACTTTAGTATCGACGTGATATGGTCCTGACCGTAGACCTCGCCAAAGGTTTTAGGTCTCCATTTTCTGTATAGCGCCTGATGCATATTCTCCCTCCTCTCCCGTAATTAAAAGCGTGTGCCGCAAAACGAGACCATACACCGCAAAATCGAACTTCTCCTCCACGCGATCTTCATACCCTCTGCTCAAGGCAGGCTACCTCGCGGCACATCAGGTCAACCGCTTAATGCTGCTTGGTTCCCCCTCTGACATAGTTCACAGCTCCCAATTGCGCAAGACCCACCCGTCAACACAGCAGATAGGACTCAATTCGTAAAGGTTCGGCCCTCAAATGCGGGATCCACCCCTGCTGTAGCGGATTTCAGGTGCAGGGCTCCGCTAAATCCCCGGCTGGTATGGCCTCGTTTTGCAGCACACGCTGCATTATATCAATTTTAGTCCAACACATCGGACCTTTATATTATATCAGATTTTGCCCTGACTTTCAATAGTTTTTCCGAAAATTTAAAATTTATTTATATATTAGCGCGCAGGTCAACGCAGACAGTCTCCTAAATATCCTTGACCGTATCAGATATGCTTTTTTTCGGCACAACGTAATTTTTTTGCCCGTCGAGGCTATATTTCATATCATCGCCCTCGCTTACCTCTACTATTCGGCTGGTATGCGTGGGATATCCAAATCCCACAACGGTGATGATCTCAAGCTCGTCGGGAATTTCAAGCATTTCCCTGAGCCTTTCACAGTCCACACTTCCGAGCACGCAGGAGCCTACTCCGTGACTCCACGCGGCAAGAGTTATATTCGACACCGCAAGTCCCGCATCAAAATCTGTAAATCTGGTTGTCAGCTCCTTTACCGCAAGCACAGCTACGAACATAGTCGGGCGCTCGCCCTCGCGAGGTCTGCCAAGACCGTCCGGCAACGCCGAGCCCCATCTCGTTATATCAAAAATAGCATTGACGGTGTCGGGGCGGCGAACGTATATATATTTCAGAGGTTGACGGTTCATAGCACTTGATGCAAGCTGCGCCGAGTGCTTCATATCCGCAACTATCTCATCGTCTATTGCTCTGCTCTCGTCAAATCTACGGTATGTCCTTCTGCTCTCAAGCAGAGACATAAGCTCTTGGTTATCCATACTTTTTCCTCCTCAGTGACATTCGTACCACGTATCTCCGCTTTGTGCCTCTACCTTGAGCGGCACGTTGAGCTCTACAGCGTTTTCCATCTCAGACGTCAATATTTCCAACACCTTCTCCGCGTGTTCTCGGGGACACTCCACGAGAAGCTCGTCGTGCACCTGAAGCAACAGACGTGCTCCAAGCCCGCTATCCTTAAGACGTCTATCAGTATTTATCATAGCAATCTTTATGATGTCGGCACTACTGCCTTGTATAGGACTGTTTCTTGCCACTCTCTCTCCGAAATTACGGAGCATTTTATTCGCCGCCGCAAGCTCGGGAATATATCTTCTGCGAGAAAACATCGTAGTGGTATATCCGTTCTCCTTGGCGTCGGCTATGGTCTTTTCAAGATAAGTCTCGATACCACGATAGCTTGAAAGATAACTGTCTATATATTCCTTAGCCTTAGCGCGTGATATCTTAAGGTCGTCAGCAAGAGAAAAATCTCCCATTCCGTAAAGGATTCCGAAGTTGATGGCCTTCGCTCTCTTTCTCATCTCCACCGTTACCTCGTCCGGTGATACGCCAAAGACACGGCAAGACGTAGCGGTGTGGATATCCTCCCCCGACATAAACGCCGCGCACATGTGCTCATCGCGAGCGAGATGCGCGAGCACTCGTAGCTCTATCTGCGAATAGTCCGCGTCGATAAGCACGTAGTCGGGGCTTTGAGGCGTAAAATATTTTCTGAATCGCCTTCCCGCCTCTGTTCTTATGGGGATATTCTGCAGGTTGGGATTTATCGAGGAAAGGCGTCCCGTTGCCGTGCCCGTCTGCTTGAATGTGGTATGCAGACGTCCATCCTCGCCGACAGCCTTGAGCAGACCGTCCACGTACGTGCCCTTGAGCTTGGTCATTTGTCTGTATTCAAGTATATCGTCTATTATAGGGTGATATTTGCGCAGTTTTTCAAGAACATCGGCATTTGTGGAGTATCCCGTTTTAGTCTTTTTGCCCGATGGGAGCATAAGCTTTTCGAAAAGCACCTCCCCAAGCTGCTTTGGGGAGTTTATATTGAACTCCTCTCCCGCTGCCATGTATATTCTTGATTCAAGCGCCGACGCTATTTCATCAAGCTCATAACCGTACTTTTCGATTCCCTCGCAGTCAATACGGCAGCCCTCTTTCTCCATATCGCAAAGCACCGCCGCCAAGGGCATCTCTATATCGTAAAGCAGAGCCTTCTGTCCGCTCTCCTCAAGCCTGTCCTCTATTTTTTTCCACATTCTCGCGACGTAGAAAGCGGAAGGTACCGTCTCGTCCGCTATCTCGCCGAGATAGGTAGCACAAAGACGCTCAATTGTGTAGGCATTTTGGTTTGAGTCGTCCACGTATGCTCCGAGCATTACGTCAAAGAAGCATGAGCGCCAATGTATGCCATACTCCTCAAGAGATTGATATATCCGTTTGCAATCAAGGCATACTATTCGTTTGGAATCAAGGATATCTAAAAGCGACGCGTCAGGTGAGTTTATAACAAAAATACTCTTTTCGTCACTAAATGTTGCGGTGTCATTTTCAAAATCAAAAGCGTAGACTTCACCGTCAAGCTTGCCGATATCCGAGCTCTCAAGATCTACGACATCGGGATGAGCATTGCTCTGTGCTACGGCAGACGGTTCGTCCTTGTCAAGACCAAGCCTTTTTATTGCTCCGAGAAGCTCATAGCGAACAAATAACTCCTTGGTCTTATTGCGGTCTATTCCGTGATTTGAGATATTATGAAGGGATATTCCAAGAGGCACGTCGCGAATTATGGTGGCGAGCTGCTTGGACATATACGCACTGTCTCTGCCTGCCTCAAGCTTTGCCTTGGTAGACGCACCCAATGCCATAGTGTCCAGATTTGCGTACACGGAATCAATATCTCCCTGCTCTGCTATGAGCTTAAACGCAGTTTTCTCTCCTATTCCCGCGACTCCGGGAATATTATCCGAGCTATCCCCCATAAGTGCCTTTACGTCAACGTACTGAGAGGCACGAACACCGTATTTTTCAAAAAAGGCGACTTCGTCAAAGGTGACCGTGTCGGTATTTGTAGCCAAAAGCACTCGGGTCTTGTCGGATATCAGCTGGAGCGAGTCTCGGTCTCCCGTCAGGACGTACGCCTCGGTCTCATCCTCGCAACACTCTGCCATTTTGGACAGTGTTCCGAGGATATCATCAGCCTCGTAGCCTTCGAGCTCAAGCACGGATATTCCCATAGCCCGACATATCTCCTTTGCCACAGGAAACTGCTTTATAAGGTCGTCGGGACTCGGCTTCCTGCCCGCCTTGTACTCCGAATACATACCGTGTCTGAAGGTGGGTGCCTTCAGGTCAAACGCAACGGCTATATAATCGGGATTGATTGTCTCGATTTGCTTCAATATAACATTAACAAAGCCAAATACGGCATTGGTGGGAAATCCGTCCTTGGTAGACAAAAATCTTATTCCGTAAAACTGGCGATTTAGTATACTGTTTCCGTCTATGCACAGTAATTTTTTCATGCATCTGCTCCGTTTCCTGAACTTTTGAATCTCTGCATAAAATTATAACACAAATCCGCCCAAATTGTCAACAAAATGCCCGAAATTTTAATTTTTTATACTCTGCTCGTTTTATTCTTCAAGCCTGAAAATCACTCGTCCAGAATCCACAAAAAATTATAAAATTTTTGACTTTTGTTATTGACATTACAAATTTGATATGATATAATTGACTTATAGTTGAAAATATCCAGACGATTAAAAAATAAACGTCCCGACGGACTTATCAGGAGGCAAAAATGGCAAGAAAAATTTTAGCGATACTTTTGGCACTTTTCATAGTTACATCTTTCTGCGCTTGTAACAATGGAGAAGAAAATACAACTGATGGCAACACTATAGATATTTCTACCGAAGATCCTAACGATACTGGCGATTCCGACGACTCTGATACAGAGACAGACGACACAAGCGCAGGTGCGGACCCCGGTGAGCTTGATTATACTGAACTCACAGGCACAGTATACGTGGTCAACCCTTCCGCTGCAGTTGCTCTTCGTGACGGTGAGTACACCTGGCTCGCAGAGGTAAAGTCCGGAACAGAGCTCCAGAGAATCGCAATCAGCACCAACGAAAGATGGAGCAAAGTAATATACGACGGTGAAGAGGTTTACATCGCTACAAGAAACCTTACCACCTACAATGCGGATGACAACGACTTTTCCGAGGTGTCAAAGACTCTCGTAGCAAAGGTAGCTATAAATGTACGTGTTACTCCTCAGGTTCCCGACGGAACAAAGAATGACGCTGAAAGCGCACTCAACGTTGTAGGTCAGATAGCTGTTGGGGCTGAAGTCAAGGTAGTTGCTGAGGACGCAGAGCTTGGTTGGTACAAGATCGAGTTTGCCCCTGCCGATGGCTTTGAGATAGCAGAAACCGTTGAGGGATATTCCTACGAATTCTTTATCAAGGCTGACCCCTCATTCTTCGAGGCAGAAACAAAAGCCGAATAATTAAATGTAATAAAAAAACGGAGAGGTGTGTGCCTCTCCGTTTTTTATCATTTTTGCTTTGTGCTTTTTTTCTGTGTTCCCTTTTTGGTGGAAGGAGTCGCGTGAGTCTTCAACGTCTTTTTCTTTTTGTCAGTAGAAAATCCGAATCTTCCTATCTTCTTTCCAAGCTCAAAATACTCTCCATGAGCAAACGCGGCAAGTCCCGCGCGGGCAAGGTCGAGCTTGCCGTCCTTGTTTATAAGAGCCTCGTCAACGTTTACCGCAACGATATCCGCCATAAACATATCGTGAGTTCCAAGCGGTATTATCCCTGTGACCTTACATTCAAGGGAAAGCGGACATTCCGATATTATGGGACAAGATACGACCTGTGCCGCCTCCTTGGTAAGTCCGCATTTTGCAAATTTATCAACCTTTGCTCCCGTGTATATTCCGCAGTAATCCGCATGCCTTATAAGGCTTGACGGAGTAAGATTGAGAACAAACTCCCCGCTCTCCTTTATTATGTTGTAGGAATGTCGCGACGGCCTTATCGATATATAGGTTTTTGGAGGTATGGTGTTGACAATTCCCGTCCACGCCACCGTTATGATATTTGACCTCTCCATATCTCCACAGCTTACCATCACGGGAGGCAGAGGGGCTATCAGAGCTCCGCCCTTCCATTTTACTTTAGACATAAGTACCTCTTAAAGTTTTTATTTACCACATTGTATCACAAAGGGGCAAAAATGTCAATAAACTGATAAAAAATTGCGCACGGGTATTGAAATGGCTAAGCTTTGGTGGTATAATCTAACTATGATCTGATTGATTGGAGATTACGGTTATGACGTATAAATTTTCAAATAAAATAGCCAACCTTAAGCCCTCGGCGATACGTGAGATACTCAAAGCACCCACAACTCCCGACACTATATCCTTTGCGGCAGGAAATCCCACGCCCGAATCCTTCCCCGTTGAAGATATGGCACGAATATCCGCCGAGATATACAGGGATTCTCCAAGCCTTGCACTTCAATACGGGGCTACTGACGGCTATACTCCCCTGCGTGAGCTCATAGCAGAAAGGCAGAAGAAAAAATTCAACATAGGAAGATCCGTCTCGGACGGTGATGCCTTTGACGATACGACTATCATAGTATCGGGCGGTCAGCAAGGCATCGAGCTTGCCTGCAAGGTATTCTGCAACGAGGGAGACGCGGTGATATGCGAAAACCCGACCTTTATAGGCGCGCTAAACGCTTTCCGTTCCAACGGCGCGACACCCGTTGGAGTTACACTTGAGGACGACGGTATAAATATAGACGAGCTTGAAAAAACCATAAAATCAACGCCCAACGCCAAGCTCATCTACGTTATACCCAATTTTCAAAATCCCGCAGGAATATGCACGTCCTACGAAAAACGGGTCAAGATATACGAGTTGGCAAAAAAATACGGACTTATGATTCTTGAGGATAACCCCTACGGCGAGCTCCGCTTTGCCGGAGAGGACATTCCTTCTATAAAGAGTATGGACGAGGACGGCATAGTTATATATTGCTCTACGTTTTCAAAGATACTTTCGGCAGGAATGAGAGTGGGCTTTGTCATAGCACCCGATGAGGTTGCCTCTAAAATGGTGGTATCCAAGCAGACAAGCGACGTTCATACAAATCTATTTTTCCAGATGCTCTGCTACAAATATATGACAGAATGCGACCTTGACGGACACATCGACGACATACGTGCGATATACAGACACAAGTGCACGCTTATGCTTGACGCGCTTGACAAATATATGCCAAGCGAGATAAAATTCACTCGCCCCGAGGGCGGTCTCTTTATCTGGTGCACCCTGCCCCATGGAGTCAATGCCAATGCGTTTATAAAATCCGCCACCGACAAAGGTGTGCGAATAGTCCCCGGGGCTACCTTCAACTGCGACACGGAGGCTCCGTCACAGTCCTTCAGGCTTAATTACAGCACTCCTTCTGACAAGCAGATACTTGAAGGCATAAAGCTCCTTGGCAATATCGCGAGAGAATTTATCTGAAATCTATTGACAAATCAAAATATTTGATTTATAATGTAACAAACCGATGAAAAGGATTAGTAAGCATTTTACCTATTGCTCAGAGAGCCGCCGTTGGTGTGAGTGCGGTCAACAAAAAATGCCGAATGGACCTTTGAGGGCAAACAGAAAACGCTCAGGCGTAAGTATGGGAGACGTTGGCAGCGTTAATGCTTTTATGAGGAGGCTCTTGCCTCGAATCGTGGGTGGTACCGCGGATTCACGTTGATTGTGTCAATTCGTCCCCGACAGAGAAAAGCTCTGTCGGGGACTTTTTATTTCAAAAAATATACAAAGTGAGGAATATATTATGTTTCAAAACACTCCTGTTTCCTTCTCGGGTGTTCAACCGAGTGGTAATCTTACTATCGGAAATTATCTCGGCGCGATAAAGAATTTTTCCGCGTATTCCGAAAAATACAAATGCTTTTACTGCGTTGTTGACGAGCACGCTATCACGGTTCGTCAGGTGCCCGCAGACCTTCGCCGCCGCACATACGAGACCTTAGCTCTCTACATGGCTTGCGGTCTTGACCCCGAAAAAAACACTCTTTACGTTCAGTCACATGTTAAGGAGCACGCTGAGCTTGCATGGCTGCTCAACTGCTTCACAGGCTTTGGTGAGCTTTCAAGAATGACGCAATTCAAGGATAAGTCGCAGAAGCACGCTGACAACATCAACGCGGGACTATTCACCTACCCCGTGCTTATGGCGGCAGATATTCTACTCTATCAGACAGACGTAGTTCCCGTGGGTATAGACCAAAAACAGCACGTTGAACTCTGCCGCGATGTCGCAACTCGATTCAATGCCATATATCCCGATACCTTCACCATTCCCGAACCAATTATGGCAAAAAATGGCGCTAAGATAATGTCTCTCGCCGACCCCACAAAGAAAATGAGCAAGTCCGACGAGAACACTAACGCCGTCGTCTATATTCTTGACGACCGTGACACGATAATCCGCAAATTCAAACGCGCCGTTACCGATTCCGACACCTGCGTGCGATATGCCGAGGGCAAGGACGGCATAAATAATCTTATGACCATTTACTCTGTATTTACAGGTAAAACGCTTGATGAGATTGAGCGTGAGTTTGACGGCCGAGGCTACGGAGACTTCAAAATGGCAGTTGGCGAGGTCTGCGCGGATGCGCTCGCTCCCGTTCAGCAAAAGTTCGATACATTTATGTCCGACAAGGCTCAGCTAGAAGCACAGATGAAGAAAGGTGCGGAGGAAGCTTCCTTCGTCGCTCGCCGCACACTCTCTAAAGTACAGAAAAAGCTTGGATTTGTGCAGGTGAGATAAAAAGACGATTTCGGGGATGAGATTGGGCAACCGAATGTGCACGTAATAATGACGCATATATAAAACGTACTGACTTTTTCAGTAGAAAAACGTATAATTCTGTTGAAAAAGCATTACAGAAAGGAAAACTAAAAATGAAGGAACTTATAAAGGTTGAAAATCTTTCAAAAACCTTTAAGCTATCGTCAAAGCAACAAAAGATAGAGAAAACCAACGAAAAGGTGCGTCGTGCGGTAAACGATTTATCGTTTGAGGCATACGGAGGCGAAATTTTCGGTTTGTTAGGTCCTAACGGTGCGGGAAAGACTACTACGCTCCGTATGCTTGCAACACTTATAAAGCCAGATTCGGGTGACGCCCTTGTAGACGGCTACAGCATTGTCAATCAGCCTGCGGCGGTCAGGTCAAGAATAGGCTTCCTGACAAGTGAGTTAAAGCTTGAGGAATTCTTTACTCCAAACTATCTTTTTGACTTTTTTTCGTCATTACACGGCATCGAGTCCGAAAAGGCGGCAAAGCGGAAGGCTGACCTTTTCTCACGCTTTGGTATAGATAAATTTGCCGAGGTTAAGGTCTCAGATCTTTCAACGGGTATGAAGCAAAAGGTTTCTCTTGCCATATCAATGGTTCACGATCCCGATATCATCATATTCGACGAGCCTACCAACGGACTTGACGTGATCACGGCAAAGACGGTTACCGATTTTCTTATCTCCCTCAAGGAACAAGGAAAAATTATAATCGTCTCAACTCATATATTCAGTCTCATTGAAAAGCTTTGTGACAGAGTCGGTATAATCATAGACGGGAAAATGGTGGTCTGCGGCGCTATCTCCGAGATTTGCGGAGGAAAGGATCTTGAGGACAGATTCTTTGACATATACACGGAGCACGTGGGAGGTGAGATCTGATGAGGATCAATACTATATTCACTATTTTCAAAAAAGAGCTCTCCCGATTCTTCAAGGACAGGCGTACTATGGTTGCTATACTTATGCCCGGCATCCTTATCTACGTTATATACTCATTTATGGGCGGTGCTATGGGTGATGCCTTTATGCCCGATGATGATTACATTCCGTCGGTCTGTGTGGAAAATATGCCCGAAAGCCTCAACGCGCTTTTTACTCAATCAGGGCTTTTCTCGCTGAGTGACGCGGAGAGTGGCAAGATTTCCAAGTATAAGGAATCTATCAAAAACGAGGAGCTTGATCTGCTAATAGTATTCCCCGAAAATTTCGACAAAAAGGTAAACGATTACGATATCTCAAGCGGCACAGCAGCTCCCAACATTGAGATGTACTACAACTCTTCCGCGGTGAACTCTTCCATGGCATATCAGAGTGCGGTCAGTCTGCTTGATTATCACGAATCACAGATGATCAATAGGTTTGACATAAACAACGACATCGACACCGTGTTCGACCTCGCTACCGAGGAGGATATGACTAGCATGATATTCTCAATGATCATGCCTATGCTCCTTATAATGCTTCTGTTCTCGGGATGTATGGCGGTAGCCCCTGAGTCTATCGCGGGTGAAAAGGAAAGAGGTACCATTGCTTCCCTGCTCATAACCCCCACAAAGCGAAGCCATATCGCGATAGGCAAGATATTGGCTCTCTCCGTTATGGCTTTGATAAGCGGAACGTCGAGCACACTCGGAGTTGTTCTCTCCCTGCCAAAACTTATGGGTGGCACGGTCACGCTTGACGGAAGCGTATATACTCTGCTTGATTACACTATGCTTGGCATAGTAATTCTCTCTACTGTCCTGGTGCTCATATCCGTGATATCCATTATTTCCGCATTTGCAAAGACCGTTAAAGAGGCATCGTCTTACGTCACGCCACTTATGATAGCATCTATGCTTATAGGTCTTTCGGGAATGTTCGGCGCTTCGGCAACAAGTCCTGTTTTTTACGCGATACCACTTTACAACAGTGTTCAGTGCATGATAAGCATTTTCTCATTTGACCTCAACGTAGTCAACATTCTGATTACCGTTGCCGCTAATGTGGCAGTCACAGGAATAGGTGTGTTTATACTCACAAGAATGTTCAATAGCGAAAAGATAATGTTCAACAAATAAGACCCTTATGCGTCCCTCGCAATATACGAGGGACGCATAATTCATTCATGGAATATATATAGTATTTGCACCGAAATACAGACGAAAAGAAATATATGGACAATTAAGGAGAGACATCGGAGAGATACCATGGTAGAATATTCCACCATACATAACGCCTCTTACATAAATTATATTACAACCTCCCTGTGTGTCAATATAACAATTATTCATTTTATATAACTATAATTGACATCTATATTTTGAGTGTGCCGTACTTTTAGTTTCATTATTTCCTTTCATTTTTACCTCCATAGTTTTGCGGTGTCAAACCGCTTTTATTATACCATGGAGTTTTCAGCTTGCATATAGCTCGCCGCTTTTTCATTGCTAAAGCTTTTTTTCTTCCCCCAGTAGAACTGGGGGTTATTTCCACGTCTGAAGGCACCAAGAAAAATGACAGAGAATACAAATGCATCCTCTGTCATTTCCCGTCGATAGGTAGCGCATCCTTAAAACTGTCCTTAAGAATACGCGCCATATGCAACAGGTGCTTTTTACTTGGATTTAATTAAGTTTACTTAAATTTTATTAGATTTGTGTTAAGTAAAGTTAATTATTCTTTATTTTTTCATTGGCTTAAGGGTTTTTGGGTCCATAGCCGCGCATATTATCACGGCAAACACTCCCGTAAGCAACGCGTTAGGCAACATATACGACGCGTTGTATACAAGTGAGTATTCCCATACGTTCATTCCCTCAGGCGCGTAGCTTCCCCATAAAATCACACCCGACAAAAAGCTACTGACAAATCTTATCAGGCACACTGCCACCGCTCCAACGCAATATCCCGCGAGCCTATGCTTGCCGAAGGGTTTGGCAAATATATCTGCCAAGCCTACCACCATAAAGGCTATCATATAGTCAAGCAATACGCACATAGCAAGTGCCCACCAAGTATTAGCGGGTGGAATGTAAAATCCGAGAAGCATCTGAATCAGGGCATATACGAATCCCGCGCCAAGTCCCCATGCTGCTCCCCTTCTGTAAGAATAGTACGCTATGGGTAGCATACTCACGGTTATAGTGCCTCCGAAAGGCAAAAGCGCACCGATACCCATAATGGTATTCAGCCACACACAGAGCAGCTCTAAAACATAAGCCAGAGCAATTATAAGAGCACCCTCTGTGACACAAAGAATTCTTTTCTTCATTGTGATTTCCTCCTTAAATAAAAAATTCATCCGCACGAAAAATCACGGTCGGATGAATCTCTGAGGATATCACTCTGCACAAAATGGGGCTTGCGCGTAATATCACAACAAATATATCAACAAAATCTTCCTACGCCGGTATTATCCGTATCAGGTACAAGGGTTTGGATCTCTCCATCTCAGCCTGCCGAGCAGTCGGCAAAGCACCCCTGATTTTTTATGCGGTTGTACGTTGGTATCCCAACGGGATAATTATACCACCATTCTCGGAGCATGTCAATACAAATAGAAAAATTTTTCTTTTTGTCCGCAAAAATAAGTACATGCCGAGCCTTCATATATTCTCCTTACAGCTAAAAATTCTGTAATGAGGTGATATATGTTGATTTTTTCATTAATACTCGCTACTCTGGCAAAGCTTTTATCTCCTGTGCTCGGAATAACGACACAGCAAAATTTCCCTCCAACTCTCTCTGCCGAGGAAGAGAAAAACAATTTTCTTCTGATGAAGAAGGGAGACGAAAACGCACGTCAGCTTTTAATACTCCACAATCTTCGTCTGGTATCTCACATAGTGCGCAAATACTACGCGTCGAGTAAAAATCAGGAGGACCTCGTATCTATCGGTACGATAGGTCTCGTCAAGGCAGTTGATACCTACAACATAGAGAACGGCACGAGATTTGCCACCTATGCCTCAAAATGCATTCAAAACGAGATACTTATGAGCTTCAGATCCGAGAAAAAGCACTCCTCCGAAATATCAATAAACGAGACTATCGACGTTGACCGCGACGGCAATCCTTTAGCCTACATAGACGTTATAAGCAGCGACGAGGATATATCGGGCGAGGTAGAGCGAAAGATAATGAGTGACAAAGCTCTGCGGTGCATTCAGTCCGTGCTTTCGCTCAGAGAACGGCAGATAATAGTTATGAGATACGGTCTGTACGGAACACGTGAGCTTACGCAAAGAGAAATAGCCGAAAAGCTCGGCATTTCACGATCATACGTCTCCAGAATTGAAAAGAGCGCTCTTGAAAAGCTCAAAAGCGCTCTTGACGGATAATAATTATCCCCTTCTCTTTCCCCTGAAAAGAACGGCAGCGAGATAGCCGAATATCAATGCTGCCGCAATGCCGCCTGCGGCGGCAGTCAGACCTCCCGTCAGAGCTCCGAGAAGCCCTTGCTTGTCCACAGCCTCCCTTACTCCCTCGGATATGAGGTAGCCGAAACCCGTCAGGGGAACTGTCGCTCCCGCTCCCGCGAGGTCGACTATGGGCTTATACAATCCGAGTGCTCCGAGAACCACACCTGCCGTCACGTAGCATACGAGTATTCTCGCGGGTGTGAGCTTGGTCTTGTCTATCAATATCTGGGCAATAACACACAAGGCTCCGCCTATTACGAATGCCCATATAAATTTACTGAATGTTTCCATTATAATCTCCATTTTAGCATAGATATTGTTAATGAATTTTGTGGCTTACGTGCTTTCGAATACAAGCAGGTGTCCTATGGCGGGAATGCTTTCGCCCTGTTTTATCATATCAGGGCTCATCATAGCTCCTGATGCCACAAATATAGTCCTCTTGATGCGACCCTTCTCCATCTCGGGCAGGACGTACGCCGATATAACGCTTGCCGAGCACCCACAGCCCGAGCCGCCTGAGTGAGTGTCCTGTCTTTCCTTGTCAAATATGAGTATTCCACAATCCGTGTAGTTATCGCCAAGGTCATATCCTTCTATACTCATAAATTCCTTTAATATTCCGTGTCCCTCGTATCCAAGGTCTCCCGTGATTATAAGGTCATAATTCTCGGGACGGGTGTTGCTCTCCTTGAAATATCTGACCAGCGTGTCACATACCGCCGGCGTCATAGCCGCGCCCATATTGTTGGCATCATTTACGCCCTTGTCTATAACCTTACCCGGCATAGCCGCGCTTATTTTCACTTTTCCTGCGTCAGAGTCACCGATAATAAATGCTCCCGAGCCCGTTACCGTCCATTGAGACGTCGGCGCTCTTTGCGATCCGTACTCTATGGGTGTTCGGTACTGTCGCTCCGCGGAGCAGTTATGCGACGACGTTACGGCGGCACAACGCTCAAACACCTTGTGCGTTGTCAGTATCGACGCAAGCATTATTCCCTCTCCACACGTTGAGCAGGCTCCGTAAAGCCCAAAATACGGAATGTTGCATCCGCAAAGACCGTAAGCCGAGCCCACACACTGATTGAGCAGGTCGCCCGCAAAAAGCGCGCCTATATCTTCAAAGCAAAGTCCCTTTTTATTAAGAGCCATATTGAATGCCACTCTTTGCATCTCACTCTCGGCACTCTCCCAGGTATCCTTGCCAAATCTGTCGTCTGTATCGTGTATATCAAAAAGAGCTCCAAGAGGTCCCTCGTATTCCTTTTTGCCCACCGCGTTACCGTAGGAAACAAAGGAAGCGTCGAGCTTTATTATCTCCTTCGCCATAAAAATCAGCCTTTCTGTTTGGATTTTTATTTTAGTATCTGTAAAGCTCAGCGCATTATACAAAAAAAGTGTTGAAAATTTTTTCCGTGTATGTTATAATGAGGATAGTAAACTATAATATCTTGAAATCAACAGAATTTTAGGAGGTACAGATGCTATCCTCTCATGAAAAACAATATCACATCAACGCCTGTCAGGGACAGGTGGGTAAATATTGCGTAGTTCCAGGCGACCCCGGAAGATGCGAAAAAATAGCCGCCTTTCTTGATAATCCATATCACGTGTCTTCAAACCGTGAGTACAATATATGGAACGGTACTCTTCTCGGCGAGACTGTTACCGTGTGTTCCACGGGAATAGGCGGTCCTTCTGCCGCTATCGCTATGGAGGAGCTTGCCGCGCTCGGCGCTCACACGTTTATACGTGTGGGAACCTGTGGCGGTATATCTCTCAAGGTAAAGTCGGGAGACGTTATCATTGCGAGTGGTGCCGTGCGTCAGGACGGAACGTCCCGAGAATATGCGCCCATAGAATTCCCCGCCGTATCTGATACCGACGTGCTTTGCGCTCTCAAAGATGCGGTGCGAGAGCTTGGTTTTTCCAATCACACGGGTGTAGTTCAGGCAAAGGATTCATTTTACGGTCAGCACGATCCCACGCGCATGCCTACGTCGTCTATGCTCCTTGGAAAATGGGAGGCATGGAAGCGTCTTGGTGTACTTGCAAGCGAAATGGAATCGGGCACGTTGTTCACGGTAGCGTCATTCCTTGGAATACGCTGCGGTGCGGTCTTCTCTTGCGTATGGAACCAGGAGCGCTTCAACGCGGGGCTTGATACTCACTCTGACGAGACCCACAACACCGAGGCGGCTATAAGGGTAACCGTCAAGGCTATTGAGAAGCTCATCAAGGACGATCTTGCGTCCTCTAAATAACGGTGAAATTATGAAATGTGAGAAAAAAGGCAATCGGGAATTTTCTTGCGATGAAGTAGAAACAGAGTGCTCTCCCGCTAAGAGAAAGCCCGATATTGAGACAAGAATATACAACGCTCTCGAAACGGCAGAAAAGATAGCCGTCAAGCTAGCGCAGATAAATCAGATAATCAAAAAGAGCGCCAAGAAGAAAAAGAAGAAAAACAAAAAGCTTGGTAAGGTGGATAAAAAAACAGGCACGCTCATACTGAAAAAGGAAAAGAGTCAAAAGAAGGCAAAGCCTCTTAAAAAGTATAAGCCACCTAAGAAAAAATAAATAAAAGTCCCACTTGCCGTGGGACTTTTATTTATGCGATTATATTTTAGCCTTTTTGATCCTTCTTCTCATCTTCAAAATATCTCTCACCATTTTGAAGGAATCACGAAGCACGCTTACCTTGCTCTCTCTGTGGTTGATTATCTTGACGGGCATCTCGACTATCTTCATACCGAATTTCACTGCCCAGAGGATACACTCAAAGTCAAACGCGAAGCGGTTTACCTCGCACCGAGGGAATATCTTTTTAGCGGCGTCACGTCTGAACGCCTTACAACCGCACTGTGAATCCGAGAGCTTAAAGCCGCCGAGTATCGACAACACCTTGATATATACCTTCGAGGCTATCTTGCGTATCGCGGTATATCCCTCGTATCCGTCCTTATGTAGATTGCGCGAGCCTATGACTATATCCGCATCGGGATTCTGCTCAAACGTCTCGTAAACTCTTTTGATAACGTCCGTGCCATACGCAAGGTCTGCGTCGGTGAACATTATAATATCGCCCTCGGCGGCAAGAATAGCCGTCCTCACCGCGTATCCCTTTCCCATATTCTGCTCATATCCGACCACTCGGACACAAGGGAGTCCAAGCTCCTCTACCGCTTTATCGCAGCCGTCCTTTGAGCCGTCGTTTGAAAAAATTATCTCATAGTCGTCAAAATTCGCCGACATATAATCAGAAAGTATCCGCGCCGTCTCTCTGATGATGGGCTCCTCGTTATACATAGGTATGCAAAGTGAAAATTTCATATCCTCAGTCCAATCTTTATTTTTTATATACGTTTATTTCAAATTCCACAGTTGTAGTGAGAGCTTCTACTCCCTCAAGCTTTGCTTTGTCACCGACACTTGTTCGCCAATAATACGGCGTCATAGAAAACAGAGCCTCAACGTCCTCCTGTCCGCGCACCGTTATCTCATTGGTGCAGATGACTTTCTCCACGTGCTCCATACGCGTGGGAAGGTCACGCCTCTCTCCGTTTTCGTACACGTTATCGTAGAGAAGCTCCTTGAGCCCCATAAGATGCTGCCTGCCCGCTCCTACGACGAAAAGATATCCTCCATCCTTGAGAGCTCGCATATATTCATCTTCGGCACACGGGGCGAAAATATTTACTATCGCGTCAGACCTGTTATCCGTCACGGGAAGCTCGAAAACACTTGCCGTAGCATATAAAAGATTGCCAATTCCCTCTTTTTTCGCATATTTAGCCGCCGCGGCACAGGCAAACTTTGAAAGGTCAAATCCTATCACACGGTCTGCACATTCCGCAAGCCTTGAGGTATAGTATCCCTCTCCGCACCCTGCATCTATTATGACCGAGCTTTGCGGCAGATATTTTTTCACCGTCTGACATATAGCGTTCGCCTTATCAAGATAATAGTTCTTTTCAAGGAATCTGCGGCGCGCCGTGACCGCTTCTTTGGAGTCCCCTCCGCCGCCCTGCGAGGAAAGGCTCAAATATCCGTCCTTTGAAAAATCAAAGCAATGTCGTCTCGCTCCTCGGCATAGCGCACTCTTGCCGTCATCCGTGACGAAAAGAGCCTCCGAGCATATCGGACACCTTATGATATTCTCTATTATCTCTCTGCGGTCTGTCAAGGTAATTCTCCAAACGTAAATTTATCATATCTGCCCGATATGACTCGGTTAGATATCTCTATATAGTATTTTAATACATTTTATTTCAAAATGCAATACGTAAGTTCAAAAAACATTATTTTTTACAACTCTAAAGTATTATCATCAGCTGACCTGAAGGTCTCCATTTCAAACCAGAAATTAGAGCCCTTTCCTATCTCGCTCTCCACTCCGTAAGGTGCAGAATGAGCCTCAAGTATGCCCTTGACTATGGAAAGTCCAAGTCCCGTGCCTATCTTGGCACGCTTATGCACCTTATCCACCTTATAATATCTGTCCCATATATACGGTATATCCTCGGGCGCTATTCCCTCGCCGGTATCTATAACAGATATACGCACCTTATTGTCCCACACAGATTGGACTATACTTACCTTTTTGTCCTCACCCGTATAGTTAAGAGCGTTATTTATAAGATTGTATATGACCTGCAAAAGCATTGTTCTGTCAGCTGTCACATATACTTCCTCGCCTGCCTCAAAGGAAATGTCGTATCCGTCCCTCTCGGTGAGCTTTTCATAACGGACAAGCACTGTCCTGACCGTCTCGGTGAGATTTAACGTCTCCATCTCGGGCTTACGCGTACCCGATCTTATCTTTGAAAGGTCGAGCATATCGTTTACAAGCTCGGTAAGCCTCTCCGTCTCGTCTATAATTACCTGCACGTTCTCGGGATTATTTTCACCCGGAATATCTCTAATTACCTCGCTGTATCCCTTTATCATTGTAAGCGGTGTACGCAGATCGTGAGAAATGTTTGCTATAAGCTCTCTCTGCAGGTCGTCATTTTTTGCAAGTTCTGACGTCGCGTAGTTTAGCGCCTCGGCGAGCTCCTCTATCTCACGGTATCCTACCGCGGAGAACTGCGTGCTGTAATCTCCCTTTGCAAGACTTCTCGCCGATCGGCTCATCTTCTCAATGGGAACGCATATCAACCTAGATATAGCCAAGGCTATTATAAGAGCTCCCATTATCAGTATGCACATTATCCAACCAAACTGCCTCTCAAGAGTCTTGACTGTGGGACGCAGGGGGACAAGCTCGGAGTCCATCATAAGTATATATTCCTGACCCTCGCTATCTGTTCTTACAGATACGTATATGGAATCCATCGCCGTACTGTTTTCATTCGGGCTTTCTATCTTTTGGGTGAATACTCCTCCGTTTGCGCACGCCTCTGAATATAGCCGCGCAAGTCCGTCACTCTGCAGATGATGCAATATACATCCCATATTAGCGTCTGCATTAGCCAGCTTTTCTGCGCTTCCCTCCACGACCTTGAACAGTATTATACAGGTATCGGTCTCCACAGAGCGCTTGTACGCAGCGTCTGCCATAGCGCCCTCATTCCCGAGATTTGAAAATATCTCGTCGTCTGTTGAACTGAATTCCTCAAGCATTGATTCCTCGTAAAAGTCGTTGAGAAGGACTATCTGAAATATCCATATAACTATGAGCACGAGAAGGACGAACAAGGCAAGCGTACCAAAAAGGCGCCACGATATTCCCGTGGACCGAATCTTGCGTTTTTGATTTTTATACATTTCCTGCTCGTTCATAGCAACCCCTCTTTTTCTTTAAATGTCAAGGACAGTTGGCTTTGTCAGCTCTCTCCCTCAAAGCGATATCCCACGCCTCTGAGGGTAACAATATATCTGCTATAATCTCCAAGGCTCTTTCTTAAAAGCTTTATGTGCGTGTCAAGGGTACGGGCATCTCCGTAGAAATCATATCCCCAGACCTCGCTGATAAGCTTTTCTCTCGAAAGAGCTATATTTCTGTTGTCAAGCATATAGAAAAACAGGTCGTATTCCTTAGGCGACATATCCACGCGCTCACCGTTTATATAAACTATTCTCGCGGTGAGATCTGCCTTAAGTCCGCCCCCGTCAAGCTCGACTATCACGTTCTGCTTTTTAGGCTCCTCACACGACACTCCGCGTCTGTTGCTGCGTTTCATAATGGCTTCTATTCTGAGCATAAGCTCCTTTGAGGAAAAGGGCTTGACAACGTAATCGTCTATGCCTATCTCAAAGCCGTTTATCTTATCGTACTCCTCACCGCGCGCGGAGAGCATTATTATGGGAGTGTCGGATATTTTTCTTATCTCACGGCAAGCAGAAAAGCCGTCCAGCTCGGGCATCATAATGTCCATAATTATAATGTCAAAGCTTTCCTTGCGGCAAAGCCTTACCGCTTCCATTCCGTCTCCTGCCTCTGTCACGGTATGTCCCTCAAACTCGGCATATTTTTTTATAATGGAGCGGATCCTCGCTTCATCGTCAACAACAAGTATATGATACATATTCTCTCCATTCCCCACCTGTTTGGCAGGCTATTATTATTTGTCAAAGTTAACAGAGGACGGGACTTTTTCTTTTAATACAAGGCTTACCTTGAGTGTCTGTCCGTTTCTCAATACTGTTACGTCTATTTCATCTCCCACGCTGTATCCCTTCAAAAGAAGCTCCAGCTCAGAGGACGTCTGTATTTCAGTGCCATCTACAGAAACTATCTTGTCTCCCCATCTGAGCTCGTCGGCGTACTTTGATTCAAGTATTATAACGCCGATATATGAAAATCCGTTTTTATAAGCCATAGCATAGGACGTCACGTCAACTACTGTCAAGCCGCTATCCACAACTCCTCTGACGTATCCGTAGTCTATAAGGTCGCAGACTATACCGTATGCCACGTCTATCGGGATAGCAAATCCAAGTCCTTCTATTCCCTCCTTGGACACCTTTGCGTTGACTATTCCTATAAGCTGTCCCGCCATATTGAACAGTCCACCGCCCGAATTTCCGGGGTTGATCGCGGCATTGGTCTGCAGTAATACCATCTGTTCACCGTTTACGGTTATATTTCTTTCCTTGGCACTTATTATGCCCGTTGTGAGCGTGCCACCGAGAGATCCCAAAGGATTCCCAAGCGCTACAACGTCCTCTCCAACCTCAAGGTCCGCACTGCAGCCCAAGGACGCTGCCACAAGCTCCTTGTCCTCGGGATTGATTTTCAGAACAGCAAGATCTCCCGACTCATCGGCTCCAACCAGGCTTGCAACATATTCGGTACCGTCAGTCAAGCGAACGGTCACACTGCTTGCTCCCTCTATAACGTGATAATTTGTCACGATAAATCCGCTTTTCTCAATAATCACTCCACTGCCCGCGCCCGAATCCACGTACTGTCCCCACATACTTGTCACGACTATTTCCGTGGTTATCTCAACAACGCTGTCGGCAACAGCGTGATAGACCTCGGTAACGCTATTATACGCTTGTCCCGCGCTTGTTACTTTGTCTCCCTCACCCTTTTGAGAATCGGGCTTTTCTATCTCAACGCTCTCGTCCACCGTTTCATTTTTGAAGATGTTATCGTCAGATGAATTTGAACTCTGACCTGATTGATCCGACATACCGGATCCACTAAAAAAGCCTAACGCGTGAAGATTGGACGCCATTCCCAATCCGCAGCCCGAACAAGCAATACACGTTGATATTAAAAAGGCAGTAAAGCCTATTAATTTTTTCATACGGTCCTCCGAAACAAATATATATTTTTTCAGTCAATTTCCTATAATACCGCCAATTTACTTTTTCATTATATTCAAATTTTGTGACAACTTAATGACGAATTAATAAAAATACGTTGAATTATTGCGAAAAATCCTTGTTTTGCACTCAACAATCTGTTATAATTATATTATAGCATAAATTTATAGAAAGGAGGACGGATATGCTGAAATATTTAAAGAATCTGCTTTGCGGACATGGGATACTTCTTGCGGAGGCGATACCGCTTTCAAAATGCCGTATAGTCCGTCCCGATAAGCTTGAACGGTGCGGCTTTTCGAGCTCAAACGAGCTTACGGCTGTCATATTTGCTATCCCTTATTACACAAGGCAATCAGAAAGAAACATATCCGCTTACGCGGTGCCGAGAGACTACCATTTATTCTGCCAGGAGCTTTTCTCTGACGTTATCCCCCGTCTGTCCCAAGAATTTGAGGGGTTTAAATTCGCAGGATTTGCGGATAACTCTCCTATAGACGAGAGAGATGCCGCGGCTATGGCAGGGTTGGGAATTGTAGGCGACAATATGATGCTTATAACCGAAAAATACTCCTCGTACGTATTTTTGGCAGAAATAATAACGGATTATCCCATCAAAACAGAAAAAGACTTTTCCATAAAGCATTGCGAGTCCTGCGGCGCTTGCCGCCGTGCCTGCCCTATGGATCGAATAGGCAACTGTCTCTCCGCACTCACTCAAAAAAAGGGCGAGCTATCGGATAGCGAGCGCTCGGCTATACTTGAATATGGCAGTGCTTGGGGGTGCGACATCTGTCAGGAGGTGTGTCCTCACACCTTGCGCGCAATAGAGTGCGACAGTATATACTCTCCTATTCCGTTTTTCAATGAAGATCTCACGCCGACACTTACAAGCGAGAAGATAGAAAATATGAGTGACGAGGACTTTTATAGGCGCGCTTACTCCTGGAGAAAAAAAGAAACTATTCTGCGAAATCTTAAGCTTTTTGAAGAAAACCGCAAAACAAACTGATATTATGAGGTGAACTTTAGTGACGACTTTTCTTTTCGGCCGTCCCGGCAGTGGAAAAACATCATACATAATAGACGAGATAAAAAGCTCTGTTGAAAAAGGTCAGCGGACTTATCTTTTAGTGCCCGAGCAGCAGGTCTACACCAGCGAATGTATGCTCGCACACCTGCCTGCCTCCTCTGCACTCTGCTTTGAGGTCATAAGCTTTTCACGTCTCTGTCAGCTTGTATTTGGAAAGTTTGGAGGTCTTACCGACTCACCCGCAAGCAGTGGAGTCAGACACCTGGTTATGTGGCAAAGCCTGCGTGAGCTATCCGGATTTTTATCTCAATACAAGAGCGTCAAGGCAGACTCACAGCTTACCTCTATGATGCTCTCCGCTATCGACGAGCTTAAAGCTAACTCTATCACACCCGAGATGTGTGAGGATGCCGCAGACCGTTGTGAAAACAAGGCTCTTTCCGAAAAGCTTGGTGATATTGCCGCAACATACACGGCATTTAATTCAAATATTTCAACTCGTGTAGGCGAGTTTGCTATAGCCGCTGAGACAAAGCTTCCGCGCCTTATATCACTTCTGTCAAAGCATAATTTCTTTGACGATGCCAAGGTGTTTATAGACTCCTTTACCAGCTTTACCGCCGAGGAATTCAAGGTCATAGAGCAGATAATGAGGCAGGCAGATGAAACATGCATATCCTTTACGTACGAGCGCGGCCGTCATGAGCCTCACACAGAAACTCTTGAGGATACCGTAAGAAAACTTACCCGCTTTGCAAAAGAGGAGCATATAAAACACCGTGACGTCACACTCACTGCCCCCTCGGGCAGTAAGGCGGTCGAAATAGACACGCTTGGCAGATGCATCTGGGACTTCTCTGTCACAAAGAGCAACGCTCCGGAAATACACGAGGCTGACAGAGGGCATATCGAGATGTATTCGTGTGAAAACGAGTACGAGGAGACGTGGCTTGCTGCCCTAAATATTCTCAAGGCACACCGCAATGGAGTAAAATATTCAGAGATCGCGCTAATAATGCGTGACTGTGAATCCAAAAAAGGTATTATTGAGGCGGTATTTGAGCAGATGGGAATTCCCTATTTCTACTCGGAGAAGACAGATCTTTCCTCAACTGCCGTGGCTCGCCTTGTATCATCGGCTCTGCGTTGCATCTCTCACAATTTCAGCCTGTCCGACGTTATGACATTGCTTAAAACTGGGCTTCTTGGAATTGACGCGCACGACGCGGATCTTTTTGAGGACTATTGCTATACATGGTCTATAAACGGCAAGCAATTTGCGGCTGACGCGTGGAGTATGAATCCCGACGGATACACAGTAGATATCAGCGACCGCGGACGCGAAATACTCGACAGTGCAAACAGGGTGCGCTCCTCTATCATTCCTCCCCTGCTTGAACTCAAGCGAGACATCTCGGTAGCTAAGGGAGATACTGTTGAAAACTGCCGTGCCATATACGCATACCTTGAAAAGATACGTCTGTCCGAAAATCTTTCCTCAATAGCTGAGCTTGCTCTCATCTCGGGCAATATCAAGGAAGCGGGAGAGACTCTACGCCTCTATGATTTTCTTGTATCATCTCTTACCGAGATATGCGCGGTGATGTCAGACACCTCTACTACCGCAGAGGAGTTGGCTTGCGCTATTGATATAATGTTCAAGCATACCGACATAGGCTCTGTACCTGCGGTCAATGATTACGTCACCGTCGGAGAGGCGGCTACCTTGCGCGTGGAAAATATCAAGGTCGCGCTTCTGCTCGGTCTATGCGACGGCGAATTCCCAGCTAATTACTCGGATAGCGGCATCTTGTGCGAGAGTGATAAGGTAGAGCTTGGTAAGCTCGGGCTCTCTCTTTCCTCGTGCGAGGATAACGTCATATCCGACGAGCTGTTCTTTGTCTACCGTTCCATGACAAAGCCTTGTGAGAGGTTGATACTGTCTACACATAAATCAAATATAAGCGGCAAGGCGACAAATCCGTCTTCAGCGTGGAACAGAGCTCTGCTCATATTCCCGTATATCAATGTCAAGAATTTTGACCTTTACCGAATAAAGAACGTCAAGACAGACGAGGGGGGAGACATAACCGTTCACGATGAAAACGACAGCGTAACAACCGTAGACCCGTTGTACGTGCGTATGCTTTTTGGAGACAAGCTGTATCTGTCTCAGTCAAGGCTCTCCTCGTATGCCCTTTGTCCTTATCAGTATTGGAGCAAATACGTACTAAAGCTGCGTGAGCAAAACGTATCCGATATCAATTACGCAGATTCGGGAACTATGGTGCACTACGTTCTTGAAAAGCTGCTCCGCGAGATAAAGCGCCCTGACGGCAGTCTTGAAAGTCAGGACGACGCTCAGGTCGCTGCTCTTGTGGACAAGTTCTTCCGCGAATATATATCCGACATCAACTGTCCTCTGCCCTCCTCTATAATGCACAGCTTTTCAAGACTGCGCGATATGTCCTTCGTCATGTCAAGAGGGGTACTTGACGAGTTTGATAACTCGGATTTCCGTATTCTTGCCTTTGAGAAAAACATATCCTCATTTGGCGCCGATTCGCTCAAGCCCATAGAGCTTAAAATAGACGAGCGAGAGAACACTCCCACCGTCAGCCTTGGCGGCAAGGTGGACTGCATAGACTTTTACGACGGTAGTGACGGAAAATACGTAAGGGTGGTCGATTACAAATCGGGTACTCATAAATATTCGTACGACAAGCTCTCTACAGGAGAGGATCTTCAATTACCCGCTTACCTCTTTACCGCCACGCTTGAACAGAACAAGGGGATTTTCAACAGTGACCGCGAGATAATTCCCGCGTCCGCGCTCTATATGTTCGCAGACGAATCGGGAGGCTCAATGTCGCTCAGCAGAAGTGGATTTATACTCGGAGAACAAGAAATATTACGCGCGGCAAGTGCAAGTATGGACAAAAATGTGCTTGCGGGTATCAGCGAGAACCGCGACGGCTCTATAAAGGGCGGTGCCGCGGTTACCAGAGATGATATAAGGGAAATCAACGAGATACTTGAAAACACTCTCGTGTCAACCGCTCGCTCGCTCTATTCGGGCAAGATATCACGAACCCCATCGAAAAAGTCCTGCAAATACTGCCCCGTATCAGCCTCCTGCCCCGTTGCGTTCAAGGAGATATAGGAATCGGACTTAATTCAAATATTCGTCACGCGCTTGCGCGCGAGAAAATGGAGATATTTATGGATTTTACTCCCGCTCAAAAATCAGCTATGTCGCTCAAGGGGCGCACCCTTTTGGTCAGCGCGGCGGCAGGCTCGGGAAAGACCTTTACACTCACAAAACGAATAATCAACTCTATAATAGAGGACGGACAGGATCTTTCCCGTCTTATCATAGTGACATTTACAAGAGCGGCGGCAGGAGAGCTACGCGCCAAGATATCCAAGGCTCTCTCCGAGGCTATTGCCGAGCACCCCGATAACACTCATCTGCAAAAGCAGCTTTTAAAGCTTGGAAGTGCTCACATAAGCACGATAGACTCGTTTTTCAACGAGCCAGTTCGCGCAAATTTTGAAAAGCTTGGTCTTCCCGCGGGAATGAGGCTCGCCGATGACGCGGAGCTCGCCCCGCTCAAAGAATCAAGTATGAAGGCTGTCTTGGATTCATTTTTTGATGAGTGCGAAAATTACCGAAATGGAGAGCTTTCTGAAATAGGATATCAAAGCCTTTATACCCAGCTGATAGGCGTTATTTCAAACTCAAGAAACATCTCGACGGTCATTCCCGTACTGCTTGATATGTATAAAAAGCTTATTACGGCTCCCGAAAGCATACGTCAGCTCAAAAAGCACGCGGACAGAATGAGAGAAAACGCCAAAAAGGACTTTCTTGAAACCGAGGAAGGCAGCATAATATACGATACCGTCAAGAAGGTTATTGAAAATTCAATATCCGAGCTTGAGCAATGCATTTTGAATATGCAAGACGACGAGTTCGTCAAAGGTAAATATCTGGTCTGCTTTGAGGAAAATCTTTCGTTATGCACCGCCCTGCTACAGAAGGTAAAGCACGCGGATTATTCCGAGCTTTGCGGAGCACTTGCAGGCTTTGAGGTGTCAAAGATACCGTCTATAAAGGCCGTAGAAAAGACCGAGCTGAGTGAAAGATGCCAGAATGCGCGAAAAAAGAAGATAAACGACCCCATCAAAAATCTTGCCACAAAATATTTCTATATGACGGGAGAGCAGATATCCGCCTGCTTCGAGAAAAACGCCGCATTCTGCGAGCTACTCTATAATATCCTGCAAAAATTTGATACGGATTACTCGGAGGAAAAGCTGCGCCGCGGAATATGCGAGTTTTCAGATATGCCCAAGTTTATGCTCAAGCTCCTGCTTGACGAGGACGGAGCTCCCAGCGAATACGCTCGCTCTATGTTTGAAAGCTTTGACGAGATATACATAGACGAGTATCAGGACGTCAACGAGATACAGGACAGGATATTCGAGCTTATCGGTCAAAGCCACAGATATATGGTGGGAGATATAAAGCAGAGCATCTACGGCTTCCGCGAGGCAGAGCCATCAATATTCGCAAATTACAGAAAGCTGTTCCCTGTTTACAATGAGGAACGTGACGAGATTAAAAACGGTGGAAGCACTATACTTATGTCAAACAACTTCAGGTGTGACGAGAACGTGGTAGATTTCACCAACATAGTATGCTCGTCCGTGTTCTCCGCGTTCTCCGACATTATAGGATACACCCACGATGACGACCTCGTGTTCTCCAAGAATATCGACAACGAGGAATATAAAAGCCCAAAGGTCGTACTCAATCTTATTCAGTTTGCAAAATCACCCAAAAGCTCCGAGGACGAGGACGACAGCGGACTTTATGAGGACAGTACGGATATGTCCGACGAGGCCATCGTTGTGGCAAACGAGATAGCTGACCTTATAAGAAATCAGAAAAAAGCTGACGGTAGCTCTATTCGCGGCAGTGATATCGCCGTTATTGTCAGAGGCCTCAAGGGTGCTCTGCCGCTCACCGATGCACTTAAGGCTCTTAATATAAAATACGTCCTCTCGTCAAGCAAGGAAATATTCGAGTCCGAGGACACCAAGCTTTTGACAGACCTTTTGTCCGTCATTGACAATCCGAGAATAGATATACCTTTGTACCGCCTCATTACCGCGCAGACAGAGCTTGCAGAACCCGTTTTCTCGCTTGAGGAGGTCGTGCACATACGTAAGCACACCGAGATGTCAAAGTCCTTATTTGACGCCATAATAAAATACGGCGAGGATAACGTTCACCCCGAAATATCCGCGCGTTGCCGCGAGTTTGTAGCTATGATAGAAAAAATGCGCGCAGTCGCGAATAAGCTCTCGGCTGACAAGCTTATAAAAAGCCTGTCCCTCTGCCCGAGATACGCAAGACTTGCCGACACGCGTGCCTATGCATATATCTACGACCTTGCCTGCAAATACGTCAAGAACGTGTGGAGCAGTCTTTACAGCTTCCTTAAATATTTCAAGAGCCTGATGGAAAAGGGCGAGGGAGGCGCGGAAAGCGCTTCGGTAGACCCAAACGCCGTCAATATTATGACGATACATCACTCCAAGGGACTTGAATACACTGCCTGCTTCCTGTTTGACTGCAACAGACTGTTCAATTTTCGGGACGCCAGCAAGGCGTTGATATTTACTAAAAAATTCGGCATTTCTATGAAATTCCCCGTTCAGAGCTCGTCCGAGGATTCACTTGTCAATAAGATAAGTCAAAGATACAGTTCAACGCCTCTTTGGAATGCAGCAACCATTGAGCTCAATTCCAAAACAGTCGAGGAGGAGAGCCGAAATCTTTACGTGGCTCTCACAAGAGCGAGAGAAAGGCTTTATATAAGCGCAACTCTGAACAAGGATATTGAGGCTTATATGGAGCTTTTGCGCGACGAAAGCATAACCCAATACAAAATCAAGCACGCTAAAAATTACATGGATTGGATATTGCCAGCTCTTGCTCACGACACCGAGAAAAAGGACACTTATGAAATAAAGGTGTTTAGCGAGGGAGATGCATCCTTGACTTCTCCTCTTGGGGCAAGTGAAAAAGCATTGTCTACAATCCAGCTTGACGATGATGAAAAGGAGCTTAGTATGCTTCTTAATTCACCGTCCAATCAAGACGAAAATGAGAAAATACTCTCAACGATACCGTCAAAGGTAGCAGCATCAAAGGTGTCTCCTCATATGCTTGACGATAGCGTGTTTATTCCCGTGCCCACGGGCATACTGTTCTCCGAAAGTGATGAGGATAAGGACAGTCAGAGCAGTGACAACGAGAAACGTCTAAGACACCGAATAGAGCTTATGCGCTCGGCGACGGCATCCTTTGACAGTCTGCTTGACGTCAACAAAAAGCCTACCGCCGCTGAAATAGGAACGGCAACTCACCTTTTCTTACAGTATTGCGATTATCAAAACGTGGAGAAGAATGGAGTCGAAGCCGAGATATCAAGACTACGTGAGATGAGATTTATAACCGAGAGAGTGGCGGGCATTATCAACAGAGATCAGCTTTCCGGATTCTTTAAAAGCTCTATGTACGCCCACGTTCCGTCGGCAAAAAACGTGCTACGTGAGTTCAAATTCGGTCTTTTCAAGTCGGCATCCGACTTTACTCAGAATGAAACGCTTAAGGACTTGGTTGGGGACAAAAAGATATTTGTCCAGGGCTCTATCGACCTTCTTATAGAAACTGCCGACGGTGATATTCTGCTATGCGACTACAAAACTGATAGAATAACTCACGAGGAGATGCGCGATCGCGCACTTCTGATAAGAAATATGAGAGAGAGGCACGGCGAGCAGCTTGAGCAGTACAAATATGCCGTAAATCAAATCTTTGGCAAGATGCCAAAAAGCATTTATATTTACTCTCTGACTCTCGGCGAGGCTATCGAGATGTAAAAACAAAGGGGGCTGAGGTATTTAGATGCAGAAGGCGTGGTTTGGTTCTCGTAGGCGTACAAGGGTACGCCAGAGAGCCAAAACGCGACTAAAAAGCCACATAAAATGGGGAAATCCGCCGAAAAAATCGGCGGATTTCGACATTTGAAAGGCAAAAACTATATTTTTAAGTTGTTTTTTCTCTAAGCTCCTAAAAGTGGCTTTTGTTCTGCGCTAAATGAAGCAGCCCTCTGTTTTTAACACTGTTCTCCACAATAAGTCTTGACAGAAGGATCTGCGCGCTCTCCGTCAAGTCCGTAGTGAGCACTGCTTCCAAGCGATGCCTCTATCCTTAAAAGTCTGTTATACTTTGCCACTCTGTCGGTACGGCAGGGCGCTCCCGATTTGATAAATTGCGCTCCCGTGCCAACGGCGATGTCTGCGATTGTAGTATCCTCTGTCTCTCCCGAGCGGTGAGAGAGAATGTAGGAGTATCCCGACGAGGACGCAAGGTCTATCACCTGCATTACCTCACTGAGTGTTCCTATCTGATTTGGCTTTATGAGTATGGAATTTGCCGCTCCCGCCTCTATTCCCTGTCTGAGTCTCTTGGGGTTAGTCACGAACAGGTCGTCTCCAACGAGCATGACCTTGTCTCCTATTTCCGCCGTGAGCTCTGACCAGCCCACAAAATCTCTTTGATCAAGAGGGTCCTCAATGGATATTATAGGATATTTTTTGCACAGATCCGCAAAATAACCTATAAGCTGGCTCTTGTCCTTTTTCTCCTGCCGCTTCTTCATTTCATATACACCCGATAATGCGTCATACCACTCCGATGCGGCAACGTCAAGTGCGATCTTAACGCTCGAGGTGTCATAGCCGCTCTGCTCTATTGCGGCACATATATACTCAATAGCATCCTCGTCAGATTCGAGATCAGGGGCAAAGCCGCCCTCGTCTCCAACCCCCGTGCTGTATCCTTCTTTCTTCAAGATCTTTCCAAGCGTGTGGTATATCTCACTACCCATACGCAACGCGTCCGCAAAGGACTCTGCCCCCGTCGGCACTATCATAAATTCTTGTATCTCGACGTTATTGGACGCGTGCGCGCCTCCGTTGAGTATATTCATCATAGGTATTGGCAATCTGACCGCCCGCACTCCACCTATCCAACGGAAAAGCGGTATCTGATACGAGCTTGCGCAAGCTCTCGCATTGGCTAATGACACCGCAAGAATGGCATTTGCTCCGAGCTTTGACTTGTTCTCAGTTCCGTCAAGCTCACACATAAGCTTATCTATGACCGACTGCTCTGCGGCATAACATCCAACTATCTCCGAAGAAATGTTTTTACATATACCGCTCACGGCAGAAAGAACTCCTTTGCCGCCGTATCTTTTCTCATCATTATCTCTTTTTTCGACTGCCTCATATATGCCCGTAGACGCGCCTGACGGCACGCTTGCTACTCCTATAGTTCCGTCCGAAAGCACCACCGTTGCCTCCACCGTAGGATTTCCTCTTGAGTCAAGTATCTCACGTCCGCTACACTTTATTATCTGTGGTCTTATCACTCTTAAATCCAACCTTTCTCTTGGTTTCAAAGAGTCAATATTTCTTTGCTCTTTGGCTCAACAATATTATTGACCGCGCTCACTAAATATTTACATAGTATAAATTGGAAAGGGACTGTATCAAATTGAGGCAGTCCCTTTCTTATTTATTTAATATCCCATAAGTTTTATAAATTCGGTCTTAAAATCTTTGTTAAAGGAAACGTCTCCCATACAAAGCACTGCACAAGAATCCTTGGGCTCGTCATACACAAGTCTTGCGAAATCCTTCGCGCTATTGCATGCTATCACGGGCGTATCTACGCTCAATTTAAGCTCGCTGTCAGACATCGCTAAAACCTTGCGAATTCTCTTGTCCTTGAATGCCGAGAGCTGCTCGGCAAGAGCTTTATCTCCGTCGGTCTTAAGGCAGATAACAAATTCAACGCCGTCGTCAAACACCTCACAAAAGCTTTTAAGCAAAAGCTCTATCTCCTCTTTTGTGTGGGCAGTATCCGTAATGATAGCGGGCGAGAGTGATATGATATCAAAGCACCCTGTATCAGTCGCTCGCTCTATTCCCTGAGCTATACTGCCCCACGGCATTTTAACTCCGTCTCGACGTATTGCAAGCGCACTCTCTATGACCGTCATCGCGCAATCTCTCTGCATATGTGACGGATTCTTCAAAACATATCCGTCGCGTCCGCCGTATGAAAATTCAAGTCTGCGTGACGATATACTATTTATCTCAAACTGTGCCTTTACGGGAATATAAAGCCTTACACCGCTGAGGGCGCAGGCGTTTGATATGATATTATATATCTCACTTCTCTGATTTCCGCTGACCACCTCTCGAGTGCCTCTGCGTATACTGTCGCATACAGCTTTTATCCTACTATCCTCAACCCCACCCTCATAAATGGTAGGCATTATGATTAGATCGTAGGGCGCGCAGATAGCGTCAAGACCGTAGCTATCGTTTGAAAGCCCTTCAAGGATAACGTACTCACACCCTTCAAGCTTACAAAGCAGGAGAGAGAGCGCAAAAGTTGCCTCTTCCTTATAATAGGTAACGTCGGGTGTCTTTTGCAAAGCGTTCTTGAGCTCCGCAACGGATCTGTTGTAATCGTCTATTGACGGTATCTCACCGTCTATAAAGACTGTTCCGCGAGAGTCCAAATCAGCCTCCGAGCTTATTCTGCCAACGCGATAGCCCGCGTGCTTTATAACGGATTCAAGCATTACCGAGATAGAGTGTCCCGCACTTCCATCAGGGATACACACGTAGCGCGTGCCTATATGTACCCTGCCGAGTAGCTCGCAGAGCTCTCGTGCCCGCTTCTGAGATATCTCCGAACGTTTCTCAGCGGCACCAAAGCTATTCATATATTTAAGTGAATTTACGTATTTCATAGATGCTCTGCTCCTCTCATTCGGACTTCCTTTAATATAACTACGCTGTCCTTGTGAATTTTCACCTCGCCGCAATGCTCAACTCCGCTCATAAGGTTTACGTAAATTACCCCTTGCGGAATGTCAAGAGAGTATTCCTCACCTCTGTTGGCACTTATAATCACTCTGCTATCCTTATTTTCTCTAACGTAGGTCACGTGAGAGCCCGAGTGATCCAAAAAATAGAATCTGCCGCCGTCAAATGCCGCCTCAGTGGCGCGCATCCTACCGAGAGCTCTATAATAGTCTAATATTTCGATCCTGCAAGGATCATTCATATCGTTCCACGGAAAAGGCATTCGACAGAAGGGATCTCCATATCCCTCAAGTCCTACCTCGTCGCCGTAATACACCGACGGAATACCGTATGCGGTGAACTGAAGTGCTGCCGCTATTTTCAGAAGCTTTATTCCCTCTTTTTTCTGCTCTGCGGTAAGGTGTTTGGTCGCAAGTACGCAGTTGTCGTCATTCTCGTCGCCCTCGTCTCTGCCAAGCACCGTCAATATTCTCTCGGTATCGTGAGTTCCAAGCAGATTCATAAGCTTATGAGATACCATAGTCGGATAAGACGCGTATATCTCGGTCAGGGTATCATACAAAAATTCTCCGTCACCGTACAAGCAAAATGAGACTATCGCGTTCTTTAAGGGATAGTTCATAACGCTATCAAGCTGTTTTCCAAGAAAATATCTTCGTCTTTGGGCATATGCCACCTTATCTGCGGCGTTTTCCCAGACCTCACCTATTATAACGGCTTCTCCGTCGCTTGATTTCTTTGCACTCTCTCTAAGCTCGTCGAGAAACTCGTTGCTGAGCTCGTCCGCAACGTCAAGACGCCAGCCCGCGATGCCACGGCGTATATATTTTGCTATTATTCCGTTCTCACCCGTGAAATATCTGCGACATCCCTCGTTTTTATGGTTGAGCTTTGGCAAAATATCTATTCCCCACCAGGATTCGTAGTCATAGGGGTGTATGCGGAATTTATACCAATCCGCATACTCGGAATGAGCGTCATTATAAGCGCCGCCATCTCCGTACTTTCTGTATTTGTTGAAATATACGCTATCGTCTCCCGTGTGATTGAATACTCCGTCAAGAATTATGCCTATTCCGCGCGATTTTGCCTCAGATATCAGATTGTCAAGTGCCTCGTCTCCACCGAACATCTCGTCAACGCGCGTATAATCGGCTGTGTCGTATTTATGATTTGAATATGCCTCGAAAATGGGACAGAGATATATATACGTCACTCCAAGAGATTCAAGGTAATCAAGCTTTTCAGCAATTCCCCAGAGATTTCCCCCAAAAAACATATTGTTCTTAAGAGGCGCGCCCGAATACGCGGAATATTGAGGTATGCCATGATCCCAATCAGGATTTAACTGTGCGTCCTCACGCACAGGAAGATTTATCACCCGTTCTCCCTCGCCCTTAAAAAAGCGATCGGTAAATATTTGATACATTACCCCTCTGCCAAAGCTCTCTGGCGTACGGTAATCACTCGAATGAACGAGCAAGCGGAATCTCCTGCCCTCTTTTTCCTCTACTAAAAAGTCCTTGTTGTTATTCGTGCTCGTAAACAAGGTATTAAGACCGCGCAGGAAAAGAAATTCATAGTAAAAAAGTCCGCTGTTTCGCTCTCCGCACAGTTCGGCGGTATCAAGTGAGAATGAATAAATGTCAAAGATCTCGTCAGCGCGGACAAGCTCCAAAGGAATGTCTCTATCCGCGCCGCCGTCCATCTTGATCCTACATACTACGCCGCACGCGCCAAGTCGGCTCGCGACCGCGATCTCAATATCTATAACATCTCCGCGCGCAAAAGCGCCGAGAGCGGACACGTCCTCGGTTTTCAGAAATTTATTTATTCTTATCTCGCATTCCTTGTCTATTTGTGAAAAAAGCTTTGGGAGCATTTCTATTTCGCTTTCTTTTAAATTTTCTAAAGAGGGGCAGCATTTTCTGCCCCTCTTTCAGATTTATTATTAATGAACGGGTTTAAGATTCCAGAACTTATCCGCGTATTCCTTGATAGATCTGTCTGCCGCGAAGAATCCCGATGCCGCGGTATTGAGAAGTGACATACGAGTCCACTTTTCTCTGTTAGAATACGCCTCAAGCATCTCCTCGTGGGTGAGTCTATAGGACTCGAAGTCCGCAAGACACATATAAGGATCTGCAACTCCGTGGCCTGTTAGCAGGTACGTAGCGATATCCGCAAAGGATTCGCCCGCAAAGCCTATTGCCAAGAAGTTTACTATTCTCTTAAGTCTCTCATTGTTTGAGTAGAACTCTGCCGAGCGATAACCGCGCAACCACATCTGCTCTACCTCGTTACTCTTGAGACCGAATATATACATATTCTCACTTCCTACCGCATCAAGCATCTCGACGTTTGCTCCGTCAAGTGTTCCTATTGTGATAGCTCCGTTTATCATGAGCTTCATACAGCCCGTTCCACTCGCCTCTTTACCTGCGAGAGATATCTGCTCACTCACATCCGCGGAAGGAATGAGTATCTCGGCAGTGCTCACGTCATAGTTCTCAATGAATACAACGTTGAGCTTTTCCTTGATCTTGGGATTTCTGTCAATATCCTTGGATATCATACAGATAAGCTGTATTATTCTCTTTGCCATCTGATATCCGGGCGCCGCCTTTGCTCCAAATATGAAGGTCTGGGGCTGGATATCCATATCGGGGTCGTCCTTAAGATCGAGATATATGTCTATAATGTTGAGCACGTTGAGAAGCTGTCTCTTGTACTCGTGAAGTCTCTTTATCTGCACGTCAAAGACAGAGTGAGTATCTATCATCTTGCCCGTCTTGGCGTAAAGATGATTGGCAAAGGCTATCTTGTTGTCGTGCTTTATAGATCTTACTCTTTCGAGCACTGCCTTATCATCGGCAAATTTTGCAAACTCGGCAAGCTCAACAGGGTTGTGTCTGAATCCTGTACCTATGCAATCGTCAAGCAGACCCGCAAGCTTGGGGTTGGAGTAGCAGAGCCAACGACGGTGAGCTATTCCGTTTGTAACGTTTGCAAATCTCTCGGGATACATCTTGTAGAAATCCTTGAAGATAGTCTCCGTCAGAATATCCGAATGCAGCTTGGATACTCCGTTTATAGAATGAGAGCCTATTACCGACAGATTAGCCATTCTGACTGCGCCGTAGCCCACGATGCTCATCTTACTTATTCTCTGCCAGTTGCCTGGAAAAGCCGTCCAAGCCTCACGGCAGAATCTTTCGTTTATTTCCTTGACTATATCGTATATTCTGGGGAGCTTTAGACGGAAAAGATCCTCATTCCAAGTCTCAAGTGCCTCTGGCATTACAGTGTGGTTAGTATAAGAGCATATCTTTATGACCTTATCCCAAGCAGTTTCCCAAGAATAGAAATAATCGTCAACGAGTATTCTCATAAGCTCGGGAATACAGAGTGCGGGGTGAGTGTCATTTATATGGATAGCTACCTTATCCTCAAGATTGTCAAGAGTTCCGTAGACTGCCATATGATCTCGTATTATGCTCTGCACCGATGCTGATACAAGGAAGTACTGCTGGGAAAGACGAAGAAGCTTACCCTCGGTATGATTATCAGAGGGATAGAGCACCTTGGAGATAGTCTCCGCATTTGTGCTCTCCTCAAGCGCCTTTGCATACTGTCCCTGAGTGAAAAGTCCCATATTGAAATTTTGGATATTTCTCGCCTTCCAAAGTCTGAGCTGGCTTACCGCCTTACTGTCCGCACCCGATATCATCATATCGTACGGAACAGCCTCTATCTCCTCTGCGCCCTCGTAAATTATCGTCAGGTGGTTATTCTCCCACTTTTCCTTTACGTGACCGCCAAAGCGTACAACAAAGGTTCGATCGGTTCTCGGAACGAGCCACACCTCTCCACCGGGCAACCAAACGTCAGGAAGCTCGACCTGCATGCCGTCGACTATCATCTGCTTGAAAAGACCGTACTCGTAGCATATTGAGAATCCCGTCGCAGGATAGTCAAGAGACGAGAGAGAGTCCATAAAGCAGGCAGCCAGACGTCCAAGTCCGCCGTTTCCAAGTCCTGCGTCAGGCTCACATTCATAAAGCTCATTGAGATCAAAGCCGAGCTTTGAAAGTGCCTCGCCGTACTCCTCACCAAGTCCAAGATTGCAAATATTGGTCTTTAGAGAACGGCCAAGAAGGAACTCCATACACATGTAATATATTCTCTTTGCTCCCTCTTTATTGACCTCTTTCTTAAACTCTCCTCTCTGCTCGGTAAGCATGTCTCTGACAGTCATAGCGACCGCCTTGTACATCTGCTCCTTGGATGCCTCCGCTGCCGTGCAGCCGAAATATCTTGACAGCTTTGTCTCAATGTTTTCCTTTACGTTGTTTGGTTTGATGTTTTTATCGTTCATTTCGGTATAGTGCCTTTCGTGTTATTGCTTAAATAGAATCGTACATTTGCATATATTTCTCCGCAGATACCGACCACGAGAAATCCGTGCCCGCTATCTTGGAAATAAACTTCTTGTGCTGGGGCTTATCCCAATAAAGAGCCAGAGCCGCGTGTATTCGGTCCCAAAGCTCGTCTGCAGAATAATTTGCAAATGTGAAGCCATTGCCCTTGATCTCGCCGTTGTCTACCCAGTATCCCTTTATGGAATCCGCGAGTCCACCCGTTTCTCTTACTACGGGAACAGCGCCGTAACGCGAGGCTATCATTTGAGACAGACCGCAGGGCTCGCTCTTGGACGGCATAACGAATATATCACACGCCGCGTATATCTTCTTGGACAGATCTCTGTCATACGTTAGTAGAGCTCTCACCTTATCGGGATATGCTCTTTCAAGCTCGCGGAAGAAATTCTCATATCTTGGCTCCCCCTTACCGAGAATAACGAACTGAATATCGTTATTTCTTACAAGGTCATACGCTATAGACTCGACAAGGTCAAGTCCCTTATGAGTTGCAAGCCTTGATATTATAGCAAGCATAGGAACGTCTGCCCTTTCGGGAAGTCCGTACTCACGCTGAAGGGCAAGCTTATTCTCTGCCTTGCCGCTTACAAGATTTCTTCTGTCGTAATTCTTGGAAAGCACGGTATCCTTTGACGGATTGTAATAATCGTAATCGATACCGTTGAGTATTCCGCAGAGTTTGTTCTCATTTCTATAAAGAACGTGGTAGAGTCCGTGCGAATATTCGGGAGTTTTTATCTCCTCCGCATATCTGGGGCTGACGGTGGAAACTCTGTCTGCGCACTCTACCGCCGCCTTGGTAAGATTCATACATTCGTCATACCGCATAAGCGCATAGTGCTCAGGACCGAGATCAAATACATCGCTAAGTATTGAGAAATCGTACTGTCCCTGATACTCTATGTTGTGTATGGTATACACACTCTTTGTTTTGTCAAATCCGTCTATATAGCGGTATTTAGTGTTTAAGTATACCACAGTCATAGCGGCCTGCCAGTCGTTCGCGTGCAATATATCGGGATAAAATCCGATGTGAACGAGCATTTCCATAACAGCCTTGCAAAAATACGCATATCTCTCGCCGTCGTCAAAGAAGCCGTAAAGCGCGCCTCTCTTGAAATAATACTCGTTATCTATAAAGTAGTAAGTGACGCCGTCCTTGACAAGACTCTTGACTCCGCAATATATCTTTCGCCAGGAAAGTCTGACGTTGAACACCGCCTCGTCCTTCATCATGGAACGCCAAGCATCGCTTACCGCACCGTAGAGAGGAAGCACTACTCTTACGTCAACGGTTTCCTTTTCTTTTGCCTTAATAGCGGCAGGGAGAGAGCCCATAACGTCTCCAAGTCCACCCGTTGCCGCAAAGGGCATGACCTCTGCGCCTACAAAAAGTATTTTTTTCATATATCTACCAAAATTGACCTTTCAAAAGTTATTTTGCCATTTTTTTGAGCTTCCGTCGCAATTGTCACACCGACATTTTCTTTCCTATATAGAAAGGCATATTCTCACAGCCGGAAAGAACTCGCTTATCCTTTATGATAACATTCTTATCGGTTATGACA